>ULRM01003528.1_pt1 | contig 25641 bp, 20 predicted proteins | sample 1955551 | NCBI WGS metagenome assembly ULRM01 (sample SAMEA4835686, study PRJEB28245) | human gut metagenome | biome: gut microbiome; material: fecal sample | place: Denmark | collected 2008
GGTCAACGGCGATAATCGAAATGTTGTGCGATTATCGACGCGTTTGTTAAAAGACGGTTATTAATGTGATCATGGTGGTAAAACCGGCACAATTCAGCGCGCCCCATTTTGCGCAAGGTATAGTGATCTGCCGTGAGCTTTACGCTGCAACGGAGAAGGATGCGATGAGCGACAATATCCCCAATACGCTGAGCGCCAGGCAGGCCGAGCACGACCCTAACTTTATGCTATCTCTGGCCCGCGGGCTGGAGGTCCTTAACGCCTTCACCCCCCAGCGCCAGCGGCTGACCATTTCCCAGCTCAGCCAGAAAACGCAAATCTCGCGCGCGGCGGTACGCCGCTGTTTGTATACCCTCGCCGCGCTGGGCATGGTGCACAGTCCGGATGGCCGTAGCTATGAACTGCTCCCCCGGGTGCTGGCCGTCGGCCACGCCTATCTGGCAGGCACGCCGCTGGCCAAGGTGGCGCAGACGGCGCTGGATAATCTTGGCAAAGCGCTCGGCGAATCCTGTTCGGCGGCCACGCTCGACGGGGATAACGTGCTCTATATTGCCCGCGCGGCGGTCAATAATTTACTGAGCATCGATCTGGGGCGCGGCAGCCGCCTGCCGGCGTGGGCCACGTCGATGGGGCGGGTGTTGCTGAGCGCGCTGCCGGAGGAACAGCTGGAAGTGACGTTGTCACGGGCTACGCTTATTCGCTACACTCCGCATACCCTGTGCGATTTGTCCGGTTTACGTGCAGAGATCGCCCGGGTGCGCATGCAGGGCTATGCCCTCGCCGACCGGCAGATCGAGGTAGGCTTGTGCTCGCTGGCGGTACCCGTGCTGTCGCGTCACGGTCAGGTGGTGGCCGCCCTGAATGTCGGGGTACCTGCCGCGACGGTCAGCGCCGCGGCGTTAAAAGGGAAGGCCCTCGCCCCGCTACGGCGCGCGGCGATGGATCTGTCGCTGCAGCTATAGCGCCGACTGCGGTTTCGCCACGGTGGCGAGGCTGCGCCAGATCCCGGCGGCCAGCAGCAGAAGCAATACACCCGCCGTCGCCAGCACCAGGCTATGAGCCTGAATAAAAGCCGCCTTCGCCGCCGCCATCAGCGCCTGCGCCACCCCGGCGGGCAGCGCCTGGGACAGACTCACCGCCTCGCCAATCGATGACGCCGCCTGCTGCGCCATGGCGCCACTCAGGCCAGACGGCAGCGCAATAGAGGCGCTGTAGCTGCGGGTCAGGATCAGGCCGAACAGCGCTATGCCGAGACCGGCGCCCAGCTCATAGGCCATGGTTTCAATCGCCCCCGCGGCCGCCGCTTTCTCCTTCGGCGCTGCCGCCATAATCGCGGAACTGGAGGCCAGCAGCGCGCTGGCCACGCTAAAGCCCAGCAGCGTCATCAGCCCCCAGGCCAGCCACTGCTGGGTACTGAAATCGGTCAACGCCAGGCCGAGAAAGCTGAAGGCGCTGAGCAGCATCCCGCCGGTCGCCACCTCGCGCAGCCCAAGCCGCGACACCAGCAGGCCGGCAATCGGGCCGCTGAAGCCGCTGGCCACCATTACCGGCAGCATAAATATCCCCGCCTCGAACGGCGTTTTCTGGTGCACAAACTGCAGCTCCTGGGCCATCAGCAGCTCAAAACCGACCAGGGTAATCAGGGCCGTCATCGCCATCATCACCCCGCTTAAGATTATGCGATGGGTGAACAGGCGCATATCCACCATCGGGCGGGCCGCCGACAGCTGCTTGCGGATAAACCAGGTTAACATCGCCGCCCCGCCGAGCGCCACCAGCGCGGTGAGCCACAGCGCCAGCTGGCCCTTCAGCGCCGATTTCGCGCTAAACACCAGCATCAGGATCGCGGCAATCAAAACGAGCGCCTGCAGTAGATTGAGCGGCTGTTCGCGGCGCGCGGGCTGGCGCGGCACCACTTTCGCGTTAATCGCGATAACCACCAGCACGATCGGCACATTGATCAGGAACACCGACCCCCAGTAGAAATGCTCCAGCAGGATACCGCCCACCAGCGGGCCGAAGGCCGCGCCGCCGGAGCCGACCGCTGCCCACAGCCCCAGCGCCATATTGCGCTGGCTGGCCTCGGCAAAGGTGCTGCGGATCCCGGCCAGCGTCGCCGGGACGATCATCGCCGCCCCCACCGCCAGCAAAGCGCGTGAGGCAATCAGCGTCATGGCCGTCGGCGACAGCGCGGCGCACAGCGAGGCGATGCCAAAAATGGCGCTGCCGAGCAGCAGCAGGCGCTTAAAGCCGATCTTATCGCCAAGGGCGCCCATCGGCAGCACCATCCCGGCCATCACTAATGAGTAGATATCAATGATCCACAACAGCTCATTGCCGCTGCTACCCAGCGCCACGCTGAGGGTCGGCGCGGCCACATGTAACACCGTAGCGTCAATCGCCACCGGAATATAAACCAGCAAAATCGCCATCAGCGTCATCCATTGCCGTGACATAGCTTGTACCTCAATCAATATTGAATATTGGACACACGTCCAGGATGGCGATCCTGCCGGATTGTTGAACACATGTCCAACTTTTTGTTACACTCGGCCAAAGCCAGATGACAGCGGGGTTCTATGCACTATTTACAACGTGATGCGCGACGGGAAGGGATTATGCAGGCCGCCATGCGCCTGGCGCTGCGCGGCGGCTTTGCCGCCATGACCGTGCGGCAGATCGCCCGCGAAGCCCAGGTGGCCGCCGGGCAGCTGCACCACCACTTCACCTCCATCGGCGAGCTGAAAGCGCAGGTTTTCATCCGCCTGATCCGCGAGATGCTCGACATGCCGCTGGTGGCTGAGGACGCCAGCTGGCGCGAGCGCTTGTTCTCGATGATCGGCAGCGAGGATGGCCGACTGGAACCCTATATCCGCCTGTGGCGCGAAGGCCAGGTGCTGGCCGACAGCGATCCGGACATCAAAGCGGCCTACCTGCTGACCATGAATATGTGGCATGCCGAGACCGTCGCCATCATCGAGCAGGGCCTCGCCAGCGGCGAATTTCGGTCGGCTGAGCCTGCGGCGGATATCGCCTGGCGCTTTATCGCCCTGGTGTGCGGCCTCGACGGGATTTATGCGCTGGACGCGCAGGCCCTGGATGAGGCGGCGTTTAGCCGCTATGTAAATCAGATGATTACGCTGGAGTTGTTTTAGGCATATTTACATTTAGTAACAATTAATTCCGCTACGCTTACCACGTGCTCTCTGTCAGCACGTTTTTTTTATCTACGCTTCATAGATAACGCAAATTAAGCGTTATTCACTATCCCCTTGTATTCAGCTGTTGACCTTATTTATTTACTCCTTTCCGGGCAAGTAGAGGGCAATATGTCGGTGCAGAATGATAAAGATAATCATTACCTTTTGAACAACTGGCGGCCTGAAAACAAGGCGTTCTGGGAAAATAAAGGCCAAGCCATTGCGCGAAGAAATCTATGGATATCAGTGGCCTGCCTGCTACTTGCTTTCTGCGTATGGATGTTATTCAGCGCCGTAGCGGTCAATCTCAATAAGGTCGGTTTTCATTTCACCACCGACCAGCTTTTTTTATTAACCGCCCTGCCTTCACTTTCCGGCGCGATATTACGGGTCCCCTACTCCTTTATGGTACCCCTTTTTGGCGGGCGCTACTGGACCGTATTAAGTACCGTTATCCTGATCGTGCCTTGTATTTGGTTAGGGGTGGCAATCCAGAATATTACTACTCCGTTCTGGGTATTTATTATTATTGCGCTGCTGTGCGGTTTTGCCGGAGCGAATTTTGCTTCCAGCATGGGAAATATCAGTTTCTTTTTCCCCAAAGCGAAACAGGGCAGCGCGCTGGGAGTCAACGGCGGCCTTGGCAATCTGGGCGTAAGCGTGATGCAGATGGTCGCCCCGGCGGTCATCTTCCTGCCGCTCTTCACCTCTCTCGGCGTCCATGGCGTCACCCAGCCCGATGGTTCGACAATCACCCTGAGTAATGCGGCGCTCGTCTGGGTACCGCTGCTGCTGCTCGCCACCGTCGCGGCATGGTTCGGCATGAACGATATCGCCGGTTCAAAGGCCTCGATTCGCGATCAGCTTCCCGTGCTCAAGCGACCGCATATGTGGCTGTTAAGCCTGCTCTATCTGGCGACGTTTGGCTCGTTCATCGGCTTTTCCGCCGGCTTTGCCATGCTGGCGAAAACCCAGTTTCCCGCGGTCGATATCCTCAAGCTCGCCTTCTTTGGACCGTTCATCGGCGCGCTGGCGCGCTCGTTCGGCGGGATCATCTCCGACCGTCTCGGCGGCGTGCGGGTGACGCTGGTTAACTTCGTCCTGATGGCGCTGTTTACCGGCCTGCTGTTTCTGACCCTGCCAGGCAGCGGCTCCGGCAGCTTTCTCGCTTTCTACGTGGTGTTTATGGGGCTCTTTTTAACCGCCGGTCTGGGAAGCGGCTCCACCTTCCAGATGATCGCCGTCATCTTCCGCCAGCTCACCATCGACAGCGTAAAACAGCGCGGCGGCAGCGATGAAGAAGCGCAGCACGAGGCGGTGACCGATACCGCTGCCGCGCTGGGCTTTATCTCGGCGATCGGCGCCATCGGCGGCTTCTTTATTCCGAAAGCCTTCGGCACCTCGCTGGCGATGACCGGCTCACCGGTTGGCGCGATGAAAGTCTTTTTTGTCTTCTATGTGGTTTGCGTGCTGGTGACCTGGCTGGTCTACGGCCGCCGTAAACCCGCTTAACCATAACGATTTATCTGCCGGATAGCGGCTTACGCCTTATCCGGCCTTACGAGTTCGTTCGCTCATCCGGCCGGGTGGCACGATGCCGGACATCATCGGAGCAGGAGAAATGTCATGAGTAAACTTCTGGATCGCTTTCGCTACTTTAAGCAGAAGGGCGAGACCTTTGCCAACGGCCACGGCCAGGTCTACAACAACAACCGTGACTGGGAAGATAGCTACCGTCAACGCTGGCAGTTCGACAAAATTGTCCGCTCCACGCACGGTGTGAACTGCACCGGCTCCTGCAGCTGGAAAATTTACGTCAAAAACGGTCTCGTTACCTGGGAAACCCAGCAGACCGATTATCCGCGCACCCGGCCGGATCTGCCAAATCACGAACCGCGCGGCTGCCCGCGCGGCGCCAGCTACTCCTGGTATCTCTACAGCGCCAACCGCCTGAAGTACCCGCTGGCGCGTAAACGACTGATTGAGCTGTGGCGCGAAGCCCTGGCGAAGCATCCCGACCCGGTGCTGGCATGGGATAGCATCATGCAGGATCCGGCAAAAACCCGCAGCTATAAAGCGGCGCGCGGCAAAGGCGGTTTTGTCCGCTCCAGCTGGAAAGAGCTGAACCAGCTCATCGCCGCCGCCAACGTCTGGACCATCAAACACTATGGCCCGGACCGCGTCGCCGGCTTCTCGCCGATCCCGGCGATGTCGATGGTCTCCTACGCCGCGGGCACTCGCTATTTATCGTTGATTGGCGGCACCTGCCTGAGCTTTTATGACTGGTACTGCGATCTGCCCCCCGCCTCGCCGATGACCTGGGGCGAACAGACCGACGTGCCGGAATCCGCCGACTGGTACAACTCCAGCTACATTATTGCCTGGGGCTCCAACGTGCCGCAGACCCGAACCCCGGACGCCCACTTCTTTACCGAAGTGCGCTACAAGGGCACCAAAACTATCGCCATCACGCCGGACTATTCGGAAGTCGCTAAGCTCTGCGACCAGTGGCTGGCGCCGAAGCAAGGCACCGACAGCGCGCTGGCGATGGCCATGGGCCATGTGATCCTCAAAGCCTTCCACCTCGATAACCCGAGCGATTACTTTCTCAACTACTGCCGGACCTACACCGACATGCCGATGCTGGTGATACTCGAGCCGCGCGACGACGGCAGCTATACGCCGGGCCGTATGCTGCGTGCTTCCGACCTGCTTGACGGTCTCGGAGAAAGTAATAACCCGGAATGGAAAACCGTGGCCTATAACAGCGACGGCGAACTGGTGGCGCCGAACGGCTCCATCGGCTTTCGCTGGGGCGAAAAAGGCAAATGGAATCTCGAACAACGGGCAGACGGCAAAGATGTCGAGCTTAAGCTGTCGCTGCTGGATATTCGCGACAGCGTGGTGTCGGTGGGCTTCCCCTACTTTGGCGGCAACGAAAACCCGCATTTTCGCAGCGTAGCGCAGTCACCGGTGACCCTTCACCCGCTACCGGCTAAACAGCTGACGCTGGCCAGTGGCGAAAACGGCCTGGTGGTCAGCGTCTATGACCTGATTCTGGCCAACTACGGTCTGGATCGCGGGCTTGACGATGTCAATGCGGCGAAGGATTTCGCCGAGGTCAAAGCCTATACCCCGGCATGGGCGGAGCAGATCACCGGCGTACCGCGTCAACATATCGAACAAATCGCCCGCGAGTTTGCCGATACGGCGCATAAGACCCACGGCCGCTCAATGATTATCCTCGGCGCCGGGGTGAACCACTGGTACCACATGGATATGAACTACCGCGGGATGATTAATCTGCTGGTATTTTGCGGCTGCGTCGGCCAGAGCGGCGGCGGCTGGTCGCACTATGTCGGTCAGGAGAAACTGCGCCCGCAGACCGGCTGGCTGCCGCTGGCGTTCGCCCTGGACTGGAGTCGTCCGCCGCGGCAGATGAACAGTACCTCTTATTTCTACAACCACGCCAGCCAGTGGCGCTACGAAAAACTGACCGCGCAGGAGCTGCTGTCGCCGCTGGCCGACGCCAGCAAATTTAGCGGCAGCCTCATCGACTTCAACGTCCGTGCGGAACGGATGGGCTGGTTACCCTCTGCGCCCCAGCTCAACGTCAACCCGCTGACCATTAAGCAGCAGGCCGAGGCCGCCGGGCTCTCCCCCGCGGAGTTCACCGTCCAGTCGTTAAAATCAGGCGATATTCGCTTTGCCGCCGAGCAGCCGGATAGCGGCAAAAACCATCCGCGCAACCTGTTTATCTGGCGCTCAAACCTGCTGGGATCGTCCGGTAAGGGGCATGAGTACATGTTGAAATACCTGCTCGGGACCGACAGCGGTATTCAGGGTGATGAACTGGGTGCCAGCGATGAGGTAAAACCTGAGGAAGTCGAGTGGCAGACCGCGGCGATTGAGGGCAAACTCGATCTCCTGGTGACCCTCGATTTCCGCATGTCCAGTACCTGTCTCTTCTCCGATATTGTCCTGCCGACCGCCACCTGGTATGAAAAAGACGATATGAACACCTCGGATATGCACCCGTTTATCCACCCGCTCTCCGCCGCCGTCGACCCGGCCTGGGAGGCGAAAAGCGACTGGGAGATCTACAAGGATATCGCTAAATCCTTCTCGCAGGTCTGCGTCGGCCATCTTGGCAAAGAGACCGATGTGGTGCTGGTCCCGCTGCAGCATGATTCCCCCGGCGAACTGTCGCAGCCGTTCGAGGTGCTTGACTGGCGCAAGGGCGAATGCGATCTGATCCCCGGGAAAACCGCACCGTCGATTGCCCTGGTGGAACGCGACTATCCTGCCACCTGGGAACGCTTCACCTCTCTCGGCCCGCTGCTCGATAAGCTTGGCAACGGCGGGAAAGGCATTTCGTGGAATACGCAAAGCGAAGTCGATTTCCTCGGCAAGCTTAACTACGTCAAGCCCGACGGTCCGGCCAAAGGCCGGCCGCGGATCGACAGCGCCATTGACGCCTCCGAAGTTATTCTTAGCCTCGCCCCGGAAACCAACGGCCAGGTGGCGGTGAAAGCCTGGCAGGCGCTGGGAGAGTTTACCGGCCGCGATCATACCCATCTGGCGCTCAATAAAGAGGATGAGAAGATCCGCTTTCGCGATATTCAGGCGCAGCCGCGCAAAATTATCTCCAGCCCGACGTGGTCCGGACTGGAAAGCGAGCACGTCTCCTACAATGCCGGTTATACCAACGTGCATGAGCTGATCCCATGGCGCACCCTCTCCGGCCGCCAGCAGTTGTATCAGGACCATCCGTGGATGCGCGCCTTCGGCGAAAGCCTGGTAGCCTATCGCCCGCCCATTGATACCCGCAGCGTCAGCCAGATGAAGGCCGTGCCGCCAAACGGCTTTCCGGAAAAAGCGCTGAATTTCCTGACGCCACACCAGAAGTGGGGGATCCACTCCACCTATAGCGAAAACCTGCTGATGCTGACGCTGTCGCGCGGCGGGCCGATCGTCTGGCTTAGCGAAACCGACGCGAAAGAGCTGGGCATTGAAGATAACGACTGGATTGAAGCGTTCAACGCCAACGGGGCTCTCACCGCGCGGGCGGTGGTGAGCCAGCGGGTGCCGCCGGGGATGACCATGATGTACCACGCTCAGGAACGGATTATGAATATCCCGGGTTCGGAAGTGACCGGTCGTCGCGGCGGCATTCATAACTCGGTAACCCGCGTCTGTCCGAAGCCAACGCACATGATTGGCGGCTACGCCCAGCTGGCCTATGGCTTTAACTATTACGGCACCGTCGGATCGAACCGCGACGAGTTCATCATGATCCGCAAAATGAAGAATATTGCCTGGCTGGATGACGAAGGTCGCGATCAGGTACAGGAGGCTAAAAAATGAAAATCCGTTCTCAGGTTGGAATGGTGCTGAATCTGGACAAATGCATCGGCTGTCACACCTGCTCGGTCACCTGTAAAAACGTCTGGAGCAGCCGCGAAGGCATGGAGTACGCGTGGTTCAATAACGTGGAGACCAAACCGGGCATTGGCTACCCCAAAAACTGGGAGGACCAGGATCAGTGGCAAGGCGGCTGGATCCGCGGCATTAGCGGTAAGCTGACGCCCCGCCTCGGCAATCGGGTCAGCGTGTTATCGAAGATTTTCGCCAACCCGGTGCTGCCAGCGATCGACGATTACTACGAACCCTTTACCTACGACTACCAGCACCTGCACAACGCGCCTGAGGGCAAATATCTGCCGACCGCCCGCCCGCGCTCGCTGATCAGCGGCGAGCGTATGGATAAGATTAACTGGGGCCCGAACTGGGAGGAGCTGCTCGGCGGCGAATTCGAGAAACGCGCCCGCGACCGTAACTTCGAAGCCATGCAAAAAGAGATGTACGGCCAGTTCGAAAATACCTTCATGATGTATCTCCCGCGCCTGTGCGAGCACTGCCTCAACCCGAGCTGCGTGGCCACCTGCCCGAGCGGCGCCATCTACAAGCGTGAGGAAGATGGCATCGTACTGATCGATCAGGATAAATGCCGCGGCTGGCGGATGTGCATCAGCGGCTGCCCGTACAAAAAAATCTACTTTAACTGGAAGAGCGGTAAGTCGGAAAAATGTATCTTCTGCTATCCGCGCATTGAGTCCGGGCAGCCAACGGTCTGCTCAGAAACCTGCGTCGGGCGCATCCGCTATCTTGGCGTACTGCTGTATGACGCCGACCGTATTGAAGAGGCGGCCAGTACCGAACATGAAACCGACCTCTATGAGCGCCAGTGCGAGGTGTTCCTTAATCCAAACGATCCGGCGGTCATCGAGGAAGCGCTAAAGCAAGGGATCCCGCACAACGTCATTGAGGCGGCGCAGAAGTCGCCGGTCTATAAGCTGGCGATGGACTGGAAGCTGGCCCTGCCGCTGCATCCGGAGTATCGCACCCTGCCGATGGTCTGGTACGTGCCGCCCCTGTCGCCGATCCAGTCGGTTGCCGACGCCGGCGGCTTACCGAGCAACGGCAACATCCTGCCGGCGGTTGAGAGTCTGCGCATCCCGGTGCAATACCTGGCAAATCTGCTGAGCGCCGGCGATACCGGACCGGTCTTGCGCGCGCTGAAACGGATGATGGCGATGCGCCACTACAAGCGCTCGCAAACCGTCGAGGGCGTCACCGATACCCGCGCCATTGAAGAGGTGGGCCTCAGCGTTGAGCAGGTCGAAGAGATGTATCGCTATCTGGCGATCGCCAACTACGAAGACCGCTTCGTGATCCCCACCAGCCATCGCGAACTGGCGGAGGATGCCTTTCCGGAACGTAACGGCTGCGGCTTTACCTTCGGCGATGGCTGCCACGGGTCAGATACGAAATTCAACCTGTTTAACAGCCGGCGGATCGACGCCATCGACGTCAGCGGCGTGCGTAAGCATGGGGAGGGCGAGTGATGCGGATCCTGAAAGTGATCGGTCTGCTGCTGGAGTACCCCGACGAGTTACTGTGGGAGAACCGCGACGACGCCCTGGCGCTGATCAGGGCCGATGTCCCTTCCCTGACGCCGTTTGTCGGTGAGCTGTTGACGGCTCCGCTGTTGGATCGCCAGGCCGAATGGTGCGAGGTGTTCGAGCGCGGGCGCGCCACCTCGCTGCTGCTGTTTGAACATGTGCATGCCGAATCCCGCGACCGCGGCCAGGCGATGGTCGACCTGATGAATCAGTATCAGCAGGCGGGTCTGCAGATCGATTGTCGCGAGCTGCCCGACCATCTGCCGCTGTATCTGGAGTATCTCAGTATTCTACCTCCCGCGGAGGCTCGGGAGGGGCTGCAGAATATCGCGCCGATTCTGGCGCTGATCGGCGGCCGTCTTAAGCAGCGAGCCTGCCCGTACTACCAGCTGTTTGACGCCCTGCTGGCGCTGGCTAAAAGCCCGCTCACCAGTGACAGTGTCACAAAACAGGTGGCGGGAGAAAAGCGCGACGATACCCGTCAGGCGCTGGACGCCGTGTGGGAAGAAGAGCAGGTGAAGTTTATCGAAGATAATGCGACCGCTTGCGATAGCTCGTCGATGCAAGCTTATCAACGACGCTTTAGTCAGGATGTGGCGCCGCAGTACGTTGACATCCGCGCCGGAGGCCCGAAATGATCCAGTATCTGAACGTCTTCTTTTACGATATCTACCCTTACCTGTGCGGCACCGTCTTTCTGGTGGGCAGCTGGCTGCGCTACGATTACGGGCAGTATACCTGGCGCGCCTCATCCAGCCAGATGCTGGATAAGCGCGGGATGGTGCTATGGTCGAACTTATTTCATATCGGCATTCTCGGCATCTTCTTTGGCCATCTCTTTGGCATGCTGACCCCACACTGGGTCTACTCGTGGTTCCTGCCGATGTCCCAGAAGCAGCTGATGGCCATGATCCTTGGCGGCATCTGCGGCGTGCTGACCCTGGTAGGCGGTATCGGCCTGCTGATGCGCCGCCTGACCAACCCGCGAATTCGCGCCACCTCCACGACCGCGGATATTTTGATCCTGTGCATTCTGCTGATTCAGTGCGCGCTGGGGCTGACGACCATCCCCTTCTCCGCCCAGCATCCGGACGGCAGCGAAATGCTCAAGCTGGTGGACTGGGCGCAGGCGGTGGTCACCTTCCACGGCGGCGCCTCGGCGCATCTGGACGGTGTCGCATGGATTTACCGCGTCCACCTGGTGCTCGGAATGACCATCTTTCTGATCTTCCCCTTCACCCGCCTGGTTCACGTCTGGAGCGCGCCGGTGGAGTATTTCACCCGGCGTTACCAGGTGGTACGCTCCCGGCGCTGAGCGCTGGCGGCGTTTACCATTCATCCTTACCGGTAGCCCGGACGAGGCCTTCGCGCCAAATCCGGGTATTTATCGTACCTGGCTCCAGGCTTTATGCCGGGTGGCGGCTGTCGCCTTACCCGGCCTACAGGGTCCTCTCACAGGCTCATACCCCGTAGGCCCGCCCAAGCGCAGCGCCGCCGGGCAAGATATCAGGCACGGTACCTGTAATTTCGCCGGGTGGCGGCTGTCGCCTTACCCGGCCTACAGGGTCCTCTCACAGGCTCAAACCTCACCGGCCCGCGCAAGCGCAGCGCCGCCGGGCAAGATATCAGGCACGGTACCTGTAATTTCGCCGGGTGGCGGCTGTCGCCTTGCCCGGCCTACAGGGTCCTCTCACAGGCTCATACCCCGTTGGCCCGCGCAAGCGCAGCGCCGCCGGGCAAGATATCAGGCACGGTTCCTGTAATTTCGCCGGGTGGCGGCTGTCGCCTTGCCCGGCCTACAGGGTCCTCTCACAGGCTCAAACCTCACAGGCCCGCGCAAGCGCAGCGCCGCCGGGCAAGAGGAAATTTACTTTCCGGCTTCCGGATGGGTATCGAACGCCGCCATCACCGCCGCCAGCGCCGCTTCGCTGAAGCCATGTTTAGGATCGTCCACACCCAGGCCGAAACGGGTCTGCAGCGCTTCATACAGCGCGGAGACATCGGAAAAATCGACCTTCTCCACCACATGGTTATTCTCCCAGTGGGTAAAGTGGAAGTTGGTGAGGGTCATTTTGCCGCCTTCCGGCAGATGACGACACATCAGCAGATGGTGCCGGAAGTGGGACTGCGGCCAGTGCGCCGACCAGAAGTTGCCCATCACATAATCAGACGCATACTGGCGGCCTAAATCGAAATGGTACATCGACTGCCAGTGTTCGTGATGGTTGAACTGCAGCGTCCACTCATCCCCTTCATGCACCAGACGATAGCTGCCGTGCGGCGTTTGCTGTGGGATATCGGCCAGCAGTTTGATCGGCGCGGTCAGCGTCTGGCCGCCGAAGCCGACGTCGGCGATCCAGCGCTCCCCCGCCACCTCCACCAGCAACAGACGGTGAGTACGCGGCGGCATCTGCGGCGGGTTGGCCAGCACCACGCGGCCCAGCAGGCTGCGGACGTTAAAGCCTATCTCGCGCAGCGCGCGCTCCAGCAGGCCATTCTGTTCAAAACAATACCCCCCGCGGCGGGCGGCGATCAGCTTCTCTTCCAGCGCCCCATCGTCAAGGTGGATTTCACGCGGCAGCAGGACGTCGAGGTTTTCAAAGGGGATGGCACTGTTATGCTGCAGATGCAGTTCCCGCAGGGTATCAATGGAAACATCAGGCTCACCCGTCCAGCTCAGACGGGAAAAATAGGCGCGTAAAAAGGGACTCATCAGGGCCTCCAGCTGTAGGTGTCCGACATTTATAGCCTATTTTTCCGCGCCGACCGTCTTTTTTGTGCGCTTAGCGTTAACCGCGCGTGCGGCGCTGCATCAGCGCCAGCGCCGTCAGCATCAGGACCAGACCGGTCAACAACGTCAGGCTGGCCATCGCCATGCCCTGACCGACGGAACCCTGTTCGAACTGGCGCCAGATAAACACCGCCACGGTTTGCGTACCGGCCGGAGAGAGCAGCAGCGAGGTCACCAGCTCCCGGGAAGCCACCGCGAACACCATCAGCATCGCCGCCAGCAGCGCCGGAAAGACCAGCGGCAGGACAATCAACCGCAGCGCCTGCAGTGGCGACGCCCCGTGCACCCTGGCGGCGGGCTCAAGGTTCGGGCCCAGCTGGCGCAGCGCGCTGCCGACATAGCGCACCGGCCAGGGCAACAGCAGGCAGCAATAGGAGAGCAGCAGCATCCACAGCGTGTTATAGGGCGAGCGCGGCCAGAAGGGCTGATTCCACAGCAGGATCAAACCGACCCCCACCACCACGCCCGGCAGCGCCGCCGGCATCAGCGACAGCGCGTCCACCATCCCGCGCCCTTTAATCTTCCGCACCATCACCAGCCAGGCGGCCAGCAGGCCCAGCGCGCCGACGATTAGCGCCGAACCCAGGGCCAGCGACAGGCTGGTGCCGAGGGCCGACAGGGCATCTCCCTGCTGGTCAAACAGCGCCGCGAAATGACGCAGTGTGACATTCTCAACACTCACGCCACCGGAGAGCGTGCCCATCACGCTGGTGAGCATCATCGAGACGGCGGGGACGCCGACCGCCAGGCCGCCGACGGCCGCCATCGCCAGCACGGCGGGCAGCATCATCCAGCCCAGCGATGCCCCGTGGTTCTCCCCCGGCTTACCGGTGACGCTGGTGACCTCTTTCTCCCCCACCAGCCGCCTTTGCAGCCACCAGGCGAACAACGCCACCGCCATCAGCAGCAGCGACAATAGCGCGGCGCCAGGGAGATCCACCGGCCAGTCGGCAAGCTTTTTCTCAATACCGACCGTCAGCATCACCACTCCCGCCCGGCTGCCCAGCGCCGCCGGTACGCCGAACTCCTCGATGGCGAGGGTAAACGCCAGCAGCATCCCCGCCGCCAGCGCCGGAGAGAGCATCGGTAGCGTCACGTGCCAGAAGGCGCGCCAGGCGCTGGCGCCATGGACGCGGGCGACCACCGCCAGCCGGGTCCCGCTCGCCAGCAGGCTGCGGGAGACGGCAAAGTAGACCACCGGAAATATGTTAAAGGTCATCACCAGCACGATCCCGCTGCGGCTGAACAGCAGATCGTTCAGCTGCCAGCCGGTCAGCTGCTGCAGATAGCCCTGGCTTTGCAGGGCCAGCATCCAGGAGAGCGCCGAGATATAGGGCGGCGTAAGAAAGGGGATCAAAAACAGGAGATCCCACAGCCGGGGCAGCGGCAGCGAAAACATACCGCGCAGGATGCCGAGCGGCAGGCCAATCATTACGCTGACCAGCGCCACGCCGGCGGCGATCCACAGCGTACCGCCGAGCATCGCCGGCAGCTGAGGGTCGGCCAGCAGCGCCGGGATGCCGCCAAAGGCGTCCCCGAGCGAACCGGCGCTAAAATGGGGAAAAATCGCCTGCAGCAGAATAAACACTAACGGTAACGCGACCAGCATCACCAGGGCGGCAAGGGTCGCGCCGGAAAGGAATGTTTGTTTCACAACCGGTTCCTGAAGCTGAGGGTCCTCCGGCGGCCAGCGCCGGAGAAACGGGATCAATTACTGCGCGTACAGCTGACTGAAGCGGGCGAGCACGGCGCCCCGCTCGCTGCTGCCCTCGCTGGTGGTGGGCAGCACCTTCAGCGCGTCCAGTAGCGGACGTTTAGCCGCCACGTCGCGGCGGGCGGGCATCAGCCAGGCGTCGGCGACCTTCGCCTGACCTTCCGGCGACAGCACGTAATCGATAAAGGCTTTGGCATCGCCGGGATGCTGGCTGGTTTTGAGGATCATCATCGGGCGCGGGGCAATCACTGTTCCGCTGGCCGGGAAGATCACCTTCAGCGACTCGCCCTGCTGAATGTTGCCGTAGGAGACATAATCCACCGCGCCAAACACCGCCGCTTTCGCCCCCTGCATCACCGGCGTCACCGCCTGGGCGTTGGGTCCGCTGACTACCATGCCGTTCTTTTTCAGATCGTCAAACAGTTGCCAGGCCTGGTCGCCCATGCTGTTTTGCAGCCCGATCAGCAAATCCAGCGACGCGCCGGAGAGCGCCGGGTCGGGGGTTGTCACCTTGTCTTTAAACGCCGGCTGGGTGAGATCCCGCCACTCTTTCGGTTCCGGGGTGCCGCTTTTACTGTTCCAGACAATACCCAGGGCGGAGACGCCCTGGGCGATATAGTCCGCCGATTTCAGGTTCGCCGGTACCTGGTCGGCGTTGGCGCTCGCAAAAGGCAACAACCAGCCCCGCTGGTGCAGATCTTCGGCGGTATCCCACGAGGCGGAGATCAGCACATCCGCCTGCGGGTTGGCCTGCTCGGCCTCCAGTCGGGCCATCACTTTGCCGGTGGTGGCCTGAAAAACGGTCACCTTCACCCCGGTCTGTTGTTCAAAACCGCTGGCCAGGCTTTTCGCCAGCGAGCCGGGTCCGGCGGTGTAAACGGTCAGCGCATGGGCGCTGGAGAGCATCATGGCGGAGAGAGCCATCGCGAGTACCACTCCTTTCTTAACGGTCATAACGGTGTTCATGCAACTTCCCCTGAGGTTGGCGTAACGGCGCGGACAGCGGCCACGCGGCCCGCGGATAAATAGACAATCTGGTCGGCTAACAGCTCGGCTTCACGTCGGTCATGGGTGACATACAGGGCGGTGATGCCGAGCTGTCGCAGCAGGCGGCTCATTTCGCCACACAGCGATTCGCGCAGTTCGCTGTCCAGGTTGGAGAGCGGTTCATCAAACAGCAGCACCCGCGGCGCGGCGACGATCGCCCGCGCCAGCGCCACCCGTTGCTGCTGACCGCCGGAGAGGCCTGAAGGCTTACGTTCGGCAAAGCCGTTGAGGCCTACCCGCGCCAGCGCCTCGCTGACCCGGCGCTCGCGTTCGCTGCGGGAGACGCCGCGCATGCGCAGCGGAAAGGCGACGTTCTGCGCCACGCTCATGTGCGGCCAGAGGGCATAATCCTGAAAAACCATGCCGATATCGCGCTGCTCCGGGGGCAATCCCCATCCTGCGCTGGCGACCAGCCTGTCGCCAAAGCGGATTTCGCCGCTGGCCGGCACGCTCAGCCCGGCCAGCAGACGCAGCAACGTGCTTTTGCCGCAGCCGGAAGGGCCCAGTAGCGCCACGATGCGGCCGGGTTCGATATGCAACGTGAAGCGGTCAAGAATAGGGGTCTCTGCGAAGGCGAAAGAGACCTCCTGCAGGGTGATAGGGGTCAGCGTGCGCATCATCGCCCTCCCTTTCGGGACAGCGAGACCAGCCCGGCGGTCGACATCCGACGGGGCACGCTCACCTGGGATAGCATCAGGGGAGCCAACATATTGTGATCCTCTTTGGGACTTAGTGCTGGCGACTATAGTCAGACGAGATGACGTATTGATTACATTTTCATTGCGGCTTAACGTGTTACCTGCCAACCGACCCATTATTCAAGGAACGCCTATGAGCCGCTTTCGCCACGTTGAACTGCAGTACGCCAGCCGTCTGCTCAACCACGGCCCAACCATTTTGATCACCAGCTACGATGCCCCGTCCGACCGGCGCAACGTTATGGCCGCCGCCTGGTCAATGCCGGTGGAATTCGCCCCGCCGCGGGTGGCTATCGTGGTGGATAAAAGCACCTGGACGCGGGAGATCATCGAGCGCAATGGCACCTTCGGCATTGTGGTGCCCGGCGTCGCAGCCGCCAGCTGGACCTACGCCGTCGGCAGCGTCAGCGGCCGCGATGAGGACAAATTCAATGCCTGGGGGATCCCGGTAGTAACCGGTCCGGAGCTGGGGCTGCCGCTGATCGAGGAGAAATGTCTGGCATGGATGGAGTGCCGGTTGCTGCCGGCGACGGCGGCCCAGACCCAGTACGACACCCTGTTCGGAGAGGTGGTCTCTGCCGCCGCCGATGAGCGCGCGTTCGTCACCGGACGCTGGCAATTCGACGACGATAAGCTCAATACCCTGCATCATCTTGGCACCGGCAATTTTGTCGCCAGCGGCCGTCATGTACGGGCAAACTCCCTCGACGAATAAGCGTGACTTGCCGCGGGCGGCCGGTTTTTCCCCTGCCCGGCCTGCGGCCCCCTTTTAACCCGGTGGGCGGCGGCGATCGGCGCTGGGGGTCAGGCCAAACACTTTTTTATACAGGGTGGTAAAGTGGTTGCTGTTGGCGAAGCCGCACAGATAAGCCACTTCGGTAATGGTCATCTCCGTTTCGCGTAATTTGACCCGCGCGGAGACCAGCCGCAGACGTTTCAGATAATTATCCGGGGTTAATCCGGTGGCCTCTTTAATATGGCGAAACGCGGTGCGGGTGGTGAGATGAAATTGCTCCGCCAGCTGCTGCCAGTTATGTTCTTCGAAACAGTGCTCCTGAAGCCAGGTGAGTAATTTATGCAGTTTATAGCGAGTGCTGCTATATTCGGCTTCCGACTCGGCTGTGAGAATGGTGGTCACCAGCTGGAAAAAGAGAGACTCCCGTAGCGGGGTATTATCCGCCGCCCTCAGCGCCGGGGAAAATATCTTTTCCACCAGTTCCCGGCAATAGCTGCGAGTCTCCGGCGCTAGCCAGCCATAGCAGGCGGCGCGCTGCGCGGATAATTGCTGCAGCAATCCCTCCATCTGCTGTAAATAGCCAAAGGCCACCGCCGGATTAATTAAGACATTAATCAGCTTCAGCGTCCCCAGCTCATCATAATAATGCACATCGCCAGGCTGGACGTAAAATACGTCTCCCTGTTGGATATACAGCGGGCGACCATTAATAACGTGTAACCCATGCCCCTCCTCGACGATCACCAGTTCGGCAAATTCATGGCCATGCTCCTGGCTATTATCCTCCGGGTCACTGGCGTACATGCCGAGCTTATCCTGGGGATGGGTGAAATAATACTCAACGGTCAGTGTCATCATTACAGCAAATCCTGAACAACCTATGGCGCAGGGGCACGATAATCTATTCCGGCCCTCGGCACGCGCCCGATGTGCGGATTTGTGATCGCCAGCGCCCCCACCTCATTATTCCTGCCATTTTCACTGACGGTTTGGCATTGCCAGAGTGGTAGCCGCGTCGGACGACGGCCTATGCTGCGCCTAACCTAACGGAGAGGACGCAGTATGTCACAAGCAATTCAATACAATTCCAGCGTGGCGATGATCCGTCATCCGCGCTTTTTACAGCGTGCGGCCGACCTGACGCCCGCGCTGCAACGCCTGCGCCAGACGCCGCAGGCCATCGTCGAGGCCGTCGCTGAACCAGGAGCGCTGAACGGCTGGCGGGGGAATACCGTCCGCACGCCGGAACAGTTTTATCAGCAACCGCTCAACGTCGGCGACAGCATCATTATTGATTTTGGCAGCCATTTTGTTGGCTACCTGCAGTTCAGCTGCCGCAGCGTCGGCAGCCCGCCCGATGCCCCGGCACATCTGCACTTCACCTTCGGCGAGACGCTGAGCGAAGTCTGTGAGCCGTTCAGCGAATACCAGGGATGGCTGAGCAGCAGCTGGTTGCAGCAGCAGGATCTGTGGCTTGACGTCCTGCCCGCCCGGGTCGCTCTGCCACGTCGCTATTGCCTGCGCTACCTGAAGGTGGAGGTCAAAGCGCTGTCGCGCAAGTTTCGTCTGCAGTTCGATGAGATCGCTCTGGAAACCGTCACCTCTGCCGGCAGCCCGCACCCGGCGGTCATCGCCGATCCGCAGTTGAAAGCCATTGATGACGTTGCCGTTCGTACCCTGAAAAACTGCATGCAGGAGGTGTTTGAAGATGGGCCGAAACGCGACCGTCGGCTGTGGCTGGGCGACCTGCGCCTGCAGGCGCAGGTGAATGACGTGACCTTCGGCCACCACGATCTGGTCCGCCGCTGCCTGTATCTCTTTGCCGGCCATACCCGGGAAGATGGCATGGTTTCCGCCAATGTCTTTGTTCAGCCAGAGGTACGCGCCGATGACACCTTTCTGTTTGATTACTCATTGTTTTTTGTCGACGTGCTTTATAACTACCTGCAAAGCACCGGCGACACGGAAACCGTCGGTGAGCTGTGGCCCACGGCGCGGCGGCAAATCGAGCTGGCGCTGACCCGCTGCGATTCTCAGGGGCTGGTGCGCGACAGCGATGACTGGTGGGTATTTATCGACTGGCAGGCGGAGCTGAATAAACAGGCCTCGGCGCAGGGGGTGCTCATCTACTGTCTGCAGCGCGCCCTCTGGCTGGCGCAGCGTTTTGAACCGCAGCGGGTACCTGACTACACTGCCACGCTCTGGCAGCTGAAGGAGGCCGCCCTCCACCACCTGTGGGACAACGAGCGGCAGGTGTTTATCAGCGGCGCCGTGCGTCAGGTCTCATGGGCGTCGCAGATCTGGCTGGTGCTGGCGGAAGTTGGCACCGCCGGGCAGCGTCAGGGGCTGATGCGCCGCCTGCAGCAGCAGCCGCCCGCCATTGCCATGAACACCCCGTACCTGCGTCATCATCACATTGTTGCCCTGCTACAGTCCGGCCTGCGCGAGGAGGCGGTGGCGGAGATCAAAGCCTACTGGGGGGCGATGGTCGCCTACGGCGCCGACACCTTCTGGGAAATTTTCGACCCCCAACATCCTGACTTTTCCCCGTATGGCAGTAAGCTTATCAACAGTTACTGCCATGCGTGGAGCTGTACCCCGGCCTGGTTTATTCGCCAGTACGGACTTTAACAACAACGATAAGCGAGTGATTTATGGCAGAAACAACGTTTACCCTGTGGCGGCAGCGCCTTGGCTATGGCATTGCCGATCTCTCCTGCAACCTTGTGTGGCAGATGATCTCTCTGTATCTGATGTTCTTTTACACCGACGTCATGGGTCTCCCGGCCTATTATGTCGGCCTGATGTTCCTGGTCACCCGGCTGGTAGACGGCGTGGCCGACGTGCTGATGGGGCTGGTGATCGACAATACCACCACCCGCTGGGGGCGCTGCCGCCCCTGGCTGCTGATCGGCGCCCTGCCTTTTGGCCTGCTGTGTATTCTGGCCTTTTATGTGCCGGATTTCGACACCACCGGCAAACTGCTGTACGCCTTTGTCACCTATCTGTGTCTGTCGTTCCTCTACACCCTGGTGAATATTCCGTTCTGCGCCATGCTGCCGTTTTTAACCAGTGATTCCGCAGAACGCACCACGCTGTCGGCGGTGCGCATTTTGCTGGGCTCCCTTGGCGCCACCATCGTCGCCGTGGCTACGCTGCCGCTGGTCGGCATGCTAGGCAAAGGCAACCAGCAGCAGGGATTCCTCTATACCGCGGTGATTTTTGGCGTACTGGCGGCCTTTTTCCTGCTGGTGAGCTTTCGCAACGTCGAAGAAAAGATCACCCTTACCGGGGAGCGCATGACCCTGAAACGCGCCTGGATTAGTCTGCGCGCCAATCGTCCGTGGTGGGTCTTCGCCAGCAATATCTTTCTGATGTGGGGTGCCTTTTTCTTTCAGACCGGGGCCCTGGTGTACTTCTTCCATTATTACGTCGGGAATACCGAGCTGACGGCGGTTATCGCCGGGATCTCCACCTTCGTTCCCCTGCTCGGCACCCTCACCGTCCCGCTGCTGGCCCGACGCATGAAAAAACGTCATGTCTATCTGGTGGCCAGCGCGGTCAATCTGCTCGGGATGGGGATTATGATGGTGTCTGGCGCCCACGTTCTGGGACTGATCGTCGGGGCCGTGATCCTCTCCCTCGGCGCCGGCCAACGCACGGCTATCTATTTCTCGATGCAGGCCGACCCGGTGGATTACGGCGTGTGGAAAACCGGGATTAATACCGCAGGGATCCTGACCTCGATAAACGGTTTTCTCGGCAAGGTGGCGATGGCTGGTGCCGGGGCTATCACCGGCGTGCTGCTCTCCTCCAGCGGCTATATCGCCAACCACACGCAGAGCGACAGCGCCCTGTTGGCCATCAAGGCCTGCTATCTATACATTCCGGCGCTATTGATCCTCGCCTCGATGCTGTGGATGGGCCGCTTCTACCGCCTCGACGATCAGTATGAGCAGATTCGTGCCGACCTTGATGCCGGACGCGGCGCCTCGCCAGCCCCGGCCCCGACCGCCGGAGAATCCCCCGCCATGTAAGGCGCCCCCGCTGATTTAACCTCTGGATAAATTAAGGATTTTTATGCGTATCTCTGTGATTAGCGCAGCGGTTTGCTGCGCCCTTTTTCCGCTCATCAGCGTCAGCGCCGCCGGCTTGAGCGTGGAGCAACGGCTGGCGCAGCTGGAAGCGCGCCTCAATCTCGCTGAACAGCAGGCCAGCGAGGCCAGCCGCCGCGCGCAGCGGGCAGAACAGCAAACTGCCGCCGCCGAGCAGCGCGCCGCGGCGGCGGAGCAGCAGGTGCAGGCGCTCAGCCAGCAGACCACGGCTCGCGAACAAAAACAGCAGGCCACTAATCAGCAACTGAGCGAGCAGCTGGCGAAGCGCGTCCCGGACGATGGGTTTACCTTTAACGCCTACGCCCGTTCCGGGATGTTAGTCAACAGCCATGGTAAAGGCGCCCGCGGCGGGCCGGGCGTCTCCCCGGCCAGTTCGCTCAACGGCGATGCCCATGTCGGTCGTCTCGGTAACGAAAAAGATAATTACGCCGAGCTGAGCTTTGGCAAAAAGCTCACCTTCAACGATGGCTCATGGGCGCGCTTCAAGACCATGCTCGCCGACGGGGCCACCAACCCGGATCCGTGGGTTCAGGATAACGACAGCCACCATCTGAACATTCGTCAGCTGTACGTCGAGATGGGTAACTTTGCCGAATTCACCGGTCCGTTAAAACGCGCCTCAATTTGGGCCGGCAAGCGCTTCGATCGGGATAACTTCGATATCCACTTTACCGATAGCGACATCATGTTCCTCGGCGGTACCGGCGGCGGGATCAATGATGTCGACTGGGGAAGCGGCCTGCGCGGCGACTATTCGGTGTATGCACGTAACTTCGGCGACCTTGGCAGCGATAATTACGCGGATAATGACATCCAGAATCTGCTGTTCACCGCCAACCATTTTTACGGCAACTGGCAACTGATGACCACGGTGATGACCGCCCAGGGCAACGATGACCTGAAAGATAATACCTCGACCACCGGGAGCTATGCCCTGCGCAGCGATAACACCGCCAAAAACGGCTACTACGCGATGCTGGCCCTGCACGACAAACAGCAGTTCTACGGCCTGGCGCCGGGGGTGTCTGAAAGCGCCCTGCAATACGGCGTCGGGCTGGGCGCCGAAGCGCGTCAGCCGGGGAGCGATGGCGATCTGACCGAGAACGCGGCCTCCCTGCGCTTTGCGTCGTATGGCATCCTGCCGTTGGGGAAAAACTGGCAGCTGGCGCCGTCGGTGATAGCCCAGCATAGCGAAGACCGCTATCGCGACGGCGACCGCTACGACTGGGCGACGTTTAACCTGCGGGTATCACAGGGGATCTCCGCTCACTTCGCCCTGCTGTATGAGGCCTCGTGGCAGTATATGGATCTCAATCCGAACGGGCGCAGCTATCGCTATAATGACAACGTTTATCAGTATCAGGCGGTGCGCGGTGATTTCTACAAGCTGACCTTCGCCCCCACCTTTAAAGTGGGCGATGTGCTGGATATCAAGGCGCGGCCGGAAATCCGCTTCTTTGCCACCTGGATGAACTGGGATAAAGCGCTGGATCGCTACGCGATAAATGACGATTTCGGCAGCAAAGGCTTTACCGCCGGTGGGACATGGAACTTCGGCGTGCAGACGGAGATTTGGTTTTAATCAAACGGCCCGTCCGGCTCAAATGCCAGGACGGGTTGATTTAAATACACGCTGTTACTTTGTCACTATGCCAGTGCTGTATGAAGTAATATAAACTCATAAAATAAAAACCATAACAGGCTAAAAAGATAAAGGTTGTTTTTATAATTCCAACAAGTGACTTTCGTTTTTTCTCAACGATGAGAAGATCGTGAAACCTTTCTTGCTGTTGCTCTGGTGTTAAATTATCAACTATTTTATTTTTTATATCATCGTGAATCTTTTTAAACGTTCGCTTTTCACCTGGAAAGCTACCGTGTAGAAGAAACAAAAAAATAAAGAAAAGCATAACGAACGCTAATATCCGAATACTGGGCTCAGTTACCCCCCAGCATCCAAGGGTAGCAATAAACAACCAGATACCATGAGTGTTTGCTCGCGCTCTAAACCTATCAATATGAGCGCTGTATTTCTTGATTTCTTTCAAAATAGAATCGTTGGTTTCCATACGTAATGCACTCCTTTTTAAAGGCCCCGGTTACGAAAGAGGGCAAACTCTGCCATTTTCCTTGCGAAGAATAACCTTTCAAACAACCTTCAACAAGTTGATAATCAATGGATTACCCTGAAGCAATAAAAGCAGCTTTCTGGCTGCACCGGTTGGGTGACGTCGTTTCGTTTCCCAGCTTTTAACCAACTCGTAGCTAACGCCAACGGCCGCTGCAAAGTCCTGCTGTTTTAAACCTGTGGCTTCACGTATCGCTTTCACGTCAATTTCGCTGAAGGTATGAACGTGCTGCTCCATCGGCATTTGTTCACCTTTCTCGATCCTGACCATTTCTTCTGCACTCGCCAGCAGATCGGCAAACAATTCGTCTTTCATACCCACCTCGGTTGGCTCTCTGGCGCTTAGGATAGATGAACATGCTGTTTCTCTCAGTGCGTCGCCGGAGAAGCCCCTCCCCGGGGGCGGCGCAAAGCGCCTTGCCCGGGCTACGGAACTGCAGACCGCTGAGAGCGCGTAGCCCGGACAAATGCGCAGCATCGCCTCCGAGGGTCGGGTTACATGCTATAACCCGGCTTCTTAATCAACTGCGCCATCTGCGGGGCGATCTCACTGTCCCACACCGCCTGCCACGCGTCCGGCTCAACCTGAGTGAGTGCGACGCTGACGGCGCTCTCTTTGCTGTTCAGATGGCGGATCAGCACCTCAGTGATGTCGGCGGCCAGCGCGGTTTTTTGTTCATCAGTCAGTTCACGGGGAAAACATTTAATATCAACATGCGGCATAGCAAAGACTCCTTGTGATCAGAGCCATAACGCTACCACAGAATGGCCGTTCTGGTTGGCATCGCGTGCGTTAAATCAGCTTGTTACGGCGTAGCGCCGCGGCCAGCTCCGGTCGCTGACAGACCGCCCGGGCGATGGCGGCGAATTTTGGCGCGTGGTCGTCAAACCACGCCTGGCGGGGTCCCCAGCGGTACATCGCCGCGATATAGCAATCCAGCAACGTTACCGACGCGCCCAGCGCCCACGGCCCGGCGGCCAGCTGCTGTTCGAACCAGAGATAGAGATTTTTCCGGTACTGGCGACAATTCTCCACCAGTTGCTCCGCGGCGGCGGGCGCCCAGCGTTCCGGGTAATCGGCATAGGTAAAGGTAGGATAGACATTGGCCACCAGCCAGACCAGCAGGCGCTGAAACTGCGGACGCTGTGGCGTCCCCGGCGCGGGGGCCAGATCGGGACGCTGGTCGAGGATCATCAGCGCGATGGCGGCGGTTTCGGTCATGATGCTCCCGTCGGCCAGCCTCAGGGTGGGCACCTGGCACAGCGGATTAATCTGCCGCAGACGCTCGCGCGCCGGACCGGGCTGGTCAAAGCCCTCCACGTCAACCACCTCGTAGGGAATATCGGCCAGGGAGAGCATCAGCTCGCTAATCGTCGAGCCCCATCCCGGCACGCCATAAACGGTTATCATGGTCTGCCTCCAGGGTAAAGCCTAAGTGTAGGCAGAAAAACGCCGCTCACCTACCCGGCACACCATGCCCTGAAAAGCCTGGCCTACGCCGATTCTCGTGCCACCAGCTGAAAGCCGATATCTATAATCACCCCGCTTTCTTCTCCCCCTTCGATGCGGTCAGCCAGCAGCGTGGCTGCCCGTTCACCGATGGCATGGCGATCGACGCTGACGGTGGTGATGGCTGGACGATTGCTGGCGGCGAAATCCAGATCGCCAAAACCGATCACCGCCAGATCCTGCGGTACGCGTAGCCCCCGGCTTTCGGCTTCCATAATCGCCCCCTGGGCGAGGGTGTCTGAGCTGCAGATGATCACATCAAACTCGCCGGCGGCCAGCAGCTCCGCCAGACCGCGTCGCCCCAGCGCCAGCGACGCCGGGAGCGGCACTTCAACCTGAGGCGCATCGTCCAGCCCTTTTTTAGCCAGTCGGGCACAGAGCCCCTGCTTACGCAACATCGCGCGCGCATCGCCCGCCCACAGCAGGCCTGGTCGCTGGTAGCCTTTCTCCAGCACGTACTCGCCAATGGTTTCGCCAACTTTTTCATGGGAAAAACCGACCAGCATATCCAGCGGCGTCGGGGTGAGATCCCAGATTTCCACCACCGGCGTGGCGGCGTTAAGAATCGTTTTCTTTAACAGCGGTGCATGCTGGATGCCGGTTAACACAACGCCATCAGGGCGCCGCGAAAGCAAGGTGGAGACCAGCTTGGCTTCGGTCTGCCGGTCATAGCCCGCTACGCACAGCAGCATATGGTAGCCGCGCGCCGCCAGGGTATCGCTCAGCGCCTGGATGGT
>ULRM01014139.1_pt1 | contig 25544 bp, 26 predicted proteins | sample 1955551 | NCBI WGS metagenome assembly ULRM01 (sample SAMEA4835686, study PRJEB28245) | human gut metagenome | biome: gut microbiome; material: fecal sample | place: Denmark | collected 2008
CGTCATCGACGGCTTGACCGTGGCCACGCAAGGCGTTCGCGGCCCGCTCCAGATAGACCGTGTTCCATAGCACGATGGCCGCCGTCACCAGGTTGAGGCCGCTGGCCCGGTAGCGCTGCTGCTCGAAGCTGCGGTCGCGGATTTCCCCCAGGCGGTTGAAGAACACGGCGCGGGCCAGCGCGTTGCGCGCCTCGCCTTTGTTCAGCCCGGCATGCACGCGGCGGCGCAGCTCGACGCTTTGCAGCCAGTCCAGGATGAACAGTGTGCGCTCGATGCGTCCCAGCTCACGCAGGGCGACGGCCAGGCCGTTCTGGCGCGGGTAGCTGCCAAGCTTCCTGAGCATCAGCGAGGCCGTCGCCGTGCCCTGCTTGATCGAGGTGGCCATCCGCAGGATTTCATCCCAATGGGCGCGGACGTGCTTGATGTTGAGCGTGCCGCCGATCATCGGTTTCAACGCCTCGTAGGTGGCATCGCCCTTCGGGATGTAGAGCTTGGTGTCGCCCAGGTCACGAATGCGCGGGGCGAAGCGGAAGCCCAGCAGGTGCATCAACGCGAAGACGTGGTCCGTGAACCCTGCCGTGTCGGTGTAGTGCTCCTCGATCCGCAGGTCGGATTCGTGATACAGCAGGCCGTCGAGCACGTAGGTCGAGTCGCGCACGCCGACGTTCACGACCTTGGTGTGGAACGGCGCGTACTGGTCGGAGATATGGGTGTAGAACGTCCGCCCTGGGCTGCTGCCGTATTTCGGATTGATGTGGCCGGTGCTCTCGGCCTTGCTGCCGGTGCGGAAGTTCTGGCCGTCCGACGATGACGTGGTGCCGTCGCCCCAATGCTCGGCGAAGGGATGTCGGAACTGCGCGTTGACCAGCTCGGCCAGTGCCGCCCCGTAGGTTTCGTCGCGGATGTGCCAGGCTTGCAGCCAGGCCAGCTTGGCGTAGGTCGTGCCGGGGCACGATTCCGCCATCTTGGTCAGGCCCAGGTTGATCGCGTCGGCGAGGATCGTGGTCAGCAACAGGTTTTTGTCCTTGGCCAGGTCGCCTGACTTCAGGTGGGCGAAGTGCCGGGTGAAGCCCGTCCATTCGTCTACCTCCAGCAGCAATTCGGTGATCTTGACGTGCGGTAGGATCATCGCCGTCTGGTCGATCAGGGCCTGTGCGGTATCGGGCACCGCCGCATCGAGCGGCGTGATCTTCAGGCCCGACTCCGTGATGATGGCGTCCGGCAGCTCGTTGGCCAGCGCCATGCGGTTGACGGTGGCGAGCTGCGTTTCCAGCAGCGTCAGCCGGTCATGCAGGTACTGGTCGCAATCGGTGGCCACGGCCAGCGGCAATTCGCTGGCCTGCTTGAGGCTGGCGAATTTCGCGGGCGGCACCAGGTAGTCCTCGAAGTCCTTGAACTGGCGCGAGCCTTGCACCCAGATGTCGCCGGAGCGCAGCGCGTTCTTCAGCTCCGACAGCGCGCACAGTTCGTAGTAGCGCCGGTCGATGCCGGTGTCGGTCATCACCAGCTTCTGCCAGCGCGGCTTGATGAACTCGGTCGGCGCGTCGGTGGGCACCTTGCGGGCGTTGTCGCTGTTCATGCTGCGCAGCACCTCGATGGCGTCGAGTACGTCCTTGGCGGCGGGCGCGGCCCGCAACTTGAGCACGTCGAGAAATTCCGGCGCGTAGCGGCGCAGCGTGGCGTAGCTCTCGCCGATGCGGTGCAGGAAATCGAAGTCCTCGGGTTGCGCGAGCCGCTGCGCTTCGGTGACGCTCTCGGCGAAAGCATCCCAGGACATGACGGCCTCGATGGCGGCGAACGGATCGCGGCCCGCTTGCTTGGCCTCGATCAGCGCCTGGCCGATGCGCCCGAACAGCCGCACCTTGGCATTGATCGCCTTGCCGGATGCCTGGAACTGCTGCTGATGCTTGTTCTTGGCGGCATTGAACAGCTTGCCCAGGATGCGGTCATGCAGGTCGATGATTTCGTCGGTGACGGTGGCCATGCCCTCGATGGCGAGCGCCACCAGGGTCGCGTAACGCCGCTGCGGCTCGAACTTCGCCAGGTCGGCGGGCGTCATCTGGCCGCCCTCGCGGGCGATCTTGAGCAGCCGGTTCTGGTGAACCAGCCGCTCGATGCCGGAGGGCAGGTCGAGCGCCTGCCACGCCTTGAGGCGTTCGATGTGTTCCAGCATGTGCCGCGAGTTCGGTTTGACCGGGGATTGCCGCAGCCAGGCCAGCCACGTCGTCTTGCCGTTGTCGCGGCGCTTGAGCAGATCGTCGAGGCGACGGCGATGCACGTCCGTCAGCGGCTCAGCCAAGGCGTCGTAGAGACGCCGGTTGGCGCGGGTAATCGCTTCGGCGCTCGCCCGCTCGACGGCGTTGAGGGCGGGCACAATGACCGACTGCCGCCGCAGGTGCTCGATCAAGGCTCTGGCCAGCACGATGCCCTTGTCGGTTTGCATGGCCAGCTCGGTCAGCAACTGGACAGCCTGCCGGTAGTGGCCAATCGTGAACGGCTGGAAGCCGAACACCGTTTGCAGCTCGACCAGGTGCTCGCGTCGGGTCTGCTCACGCTGCCCGTACTCGTCCCAGCTTTCGATGCCGACCTTGAGCTGGTTGGCGACCAGTCTCAGCAATGGCGGGAACGGTGGCTCATCAGCGCCAAGGATGACGCCGGGAAAGCGCAGGTAGCAGAGCTGCACCGCGAAGCCCAGCCGATTGGCCGGGCCGCGCCGCTGCCGGATGATGGAGAGGTCGCTTTCGCTGAACGTGTAGTGACGGATCAACTCATCCTTGGTGTCCGGCAACGCCAGCAGGCTTTCGCGCTCGGCGGCGGAGAGGATCGAACGGCGGGGCATGCGGTTTCCTTCTTCTTGAAAACGTAGGTTTGTGACAAGCCCGCCAAGGCAACCGGCGCTGTCATTTTCAGAAGACGACTGCACCAGTTGATTGGGCGTAATGGCTGTTGTGCAGCCAGCTCCTGACAGTTCAATATCAGAAGTGATCTGCACCAATCTCGACTATGCTCAATACTCGTGTGCACCAAAGCGAGGTGAGCATGGCGACGGAGGCTCTGTTGCAAAGATTGGCGGCAGTCAGAGGTAGGCTGTCGCTCTGCGCCGATCAGGCGGCTGCTGCGAAATGGTGGTTGAGCATGCCCATGGCCTCCGTCAGCGCCGAGGGCCCAATGCCAAAAGCTCTCTCCACAAGGCGCACCTCGCCCCTGATGCCGGGCTGCAGGCACCAGGGGCGAGCCTGTCCTTTGCGCAGGGCTCGCATGACTTCGAATCCCTTGATCGTGGCATAGGCCGTGGGGATCGATTTGAAACCGCGCACCGGCTTGATCAGTATCTTGAGCTTTCCGTGATCGGCCTCGATCACGTTATTGAGATACTTCACCTGCCGGTGGGCCGTCTCCCGGTCCAGCTTTCCTTCGCGCTTCAATTCGGTGATCGCTGCACCATAGCTCGGCGCTTTGTCGGTATTGAGCGTGGCAGGCTTTTCCCAGTGCTTCAGGCCTCGCAGGGCCTTGCCCAGGAACCGCTTCGCTGCCTTGGCGCTGCGGGTCGGCGACAGGTAGAAATCGATCGTGTCGCCCCGCTTGTCGACTGCCCGGTACAGGTAGGTCCACTTGCCCCGCACCTTGACGTAGGTTTCATCCAGGCGCCAGCTCGGATCAAAGCCACGCCGCCAGAACCAGCGCAGCCGCTTCTCCATCTCCGGGGCGTAGCACTGGACCCAGCGATAGATCGTCGTATGGTCGACCGAAATGCCGCGTTCCGCCAGCATTTCCTCAAGGTCGCGATAGCTGATCGGATAGCGACAATACCAGCGCACCGCCCACAGGATCACATCACCCTGGAAATGGCGCCACTTGAAATCCGTCATCGTTCCGTCCGTCCAATCTCCGCCAAGCATGCTCAAGCTTCACGATTTTTGCAACAGAGCCCACACGAGTATTGAGCATAGTCGAGATTGGTGCAGATCACTTCTGATATTGAACTGTCAGGAGCTGGCTGCACAACAGCCATTACGCCCAATCAACTGGTGCAGTCGTCTTCTGAAAATGACATTTGGTATCTCTCATAAACGGATGTTTTTGAGAGAACTATCTTCGGCCTTCACACGCACGAAAGGCGGCGAAGCTCCGCCGTTAATCCGTCCGCCGGAGATCTCGCCCAGGCAGGCTGAAGGCCGAGCAAGCCTGACAGGCCCGAAAAGCCCGGCACGGGCGTCGGCGGCGATGACGGCGGCGGCATTATCCAGGGTTGATGATGGAAGTGGAGGATATCGACAACCTCTCGCGCAACCAAGACATCGCGGTCGGACTGCAAGTGATCTTGAAGCCACGGGCCCGTCCCACCCCGACATGGACCTCGATGCCCGAACGGACGTTAGATTTCGAGTTCTAGGCGTTCTGCGATGAAGGTTGGATCCCAGCCGGGATTGAAAGTGTCGACGTGGGTGAATCCGAGCCGCTCGTATAGGCCACGCAGGTTCGGGTGGCAGTCGAGCCGCAGCTTGGCGCACCCCTGCGTTCGCGCGGCATGGCGGCAAGCCTCGATCAGCGCGGAGCTGACACCCCGGCCCGCATGTGTCCGTCGCACCGCGAGCTTGTGCAGATATGCGGCCTCCCCCTTGAGGGCGTCGGGCCAGAACTCGGGATCCTCGGCCGACAAGGTGCAACAGCCGACGATGCCGTCGCTGCAACTCGCGACTAGGAGCTCGGATCTCAGGACGAAGGTCTCCGCGAATGTCCGGTCGATCCGCGCGACGTCCCAGGCGGGCGTTCCCTTGGCGGACATCCACGCCGCAGCGTCGTGCATCAGCCGCACAACCTCGTCGATATCACCCGAGCAGGCGACCCGAACGTTCGGAGGCTCCTCGCTGTCCATTCGCTCCCCTGGCGCGGTATGAACCGCCGCCTCATAGTGCAGTTTGATCCTGACGAGCCCAGCATGTCTGCGCCCACCTTCGCGGAACCTGACCAGGGTCCGCTAGCGGGCGGCCGGAAGGTGAATGCTAGGCATGATCTAACCCTCGGTCTCTGGCGTCGCGACTGCGAAATTTCGCGAGGGTTTCCGAGAAGGTGATTGCGCTTCGCAGATCTCCAGGCGCGTGGGTGCGGACGTAGTCAGCGCCATTGCCGATCGCGTGAAGTTCCGCCGCAAGGCTCGCTGGACCCAGATCCTTTACAGGAAGGCCAACGGTGGCGCCCAAGAAGGATTTCCGCGACACCGAGACCAATAGCGGAAGCCCCAACGCCGACTTCAGCTTTTGAAGGTTCGACAGCACGTGCAGCGATGTTTCCGGTGCGGGGCTCAAGAAAAATCCCATCCCCGGATCGAGGATGAGCCGGTCGGCAGCGACCCCGCTCCGTCGCAAGGCGGAAACCCGCGCCTCGAAGAACCGCACAATCTCGTCGAGCGCGTCTTCGGGTCGAAGGTGACCGGTGCGGGTGGCGATGCCATCCCGCTGCGCTGAGTGCATAACCACCAGCCTGCAGTCCGCCTCAGCAATATCGGGATAGAGCGCAGGGTCAGGAAATCCTTGGATATCGTTCAGGTAGCCCACGCCGCGCTTGAGCGCATAGCGCTGGGTTTCCGGTTGGAAGCTGTCGATTGAAACACGGTGCATCTGATCGGACAGGGCGTCTAAGAGCGGCGCAATACGTCTGATCTCATCGGCCGGCGATACAGGCCTCGCGTCCGGATGGCTGGCGGCCGGTCCGACATCCACGACGTCTGATCCGACTCGCAGCATTTCGATCGCCGCGGTGACAGCGCCGGCGGGGTCTAGCCGCCGGCTCTCATCGAAGAAGGAGTCCTCGGTGAGATTCAGAATGCCGAACACCGTCACCATGGCGTCGGCCTCCGCAGCGACTTCCACGATGGGGATCGGGCGAGCAAAAAGGCAGCAATTATGAGCCCCATACCTACAAAGCCCCACGCATCAAGCTTTTGCCCATGAAGCAACCAGGCAATGGCTGTAATTATGACGACGCCGAGTCCCGACCAGACTGCATAAGCAACACCGACAGGGATGGATTTCAGAACCAGAGAAAGAAAATAAAATGCGATGCCATAACCGATTATGACAACGGCGGAAGGGGCAAGCTTAGTAAAGCCCTCGCTAGATTTTAATGCGGATGTTGCGATTACTTCGCCAACTATTGCGATAACAAGAAAAAGCCAGCCTTTCATGATATATCTCCCAATTTGTGTAGGGCTTATTATGCATGCTTAAAAATAATAAAAGCAGACTTGACCTGATAGTTTGGCTGTGAGCAATTATGTGCTTAGTGCATCTAACGCCTGAATTAAGCCGCGCCGCGAAGCGGCGTCGGCTTGAATGAATTGTTAGACATCACTGGCATGGCACTAAGCAATTTAGTGGCTTCATGTTTCACGAAGTGAACGAACGCCGCCAACTGATCCGCGCGTGAGGCCAAGCAATCTTCTCCTTGTCCAAGATAAGCCTGCCGGGCTTCAAGCAGTACGGGCTTATGTTGATCTGGCAGACGCTCCATTGCCCAGTTGGCAACGATATCCTTCGGTGCGATCTTGCCGGTTGCTGCGCTGTACCAAATGCGAGACAAGGTAAGCACTACATTCCGCTCATCGCCTTCCCAATCCGGCTGCGAATTCCATAGTTTCAGAGTGTCGCTCAATGCCTTGAATAGATCGCCTTCCGGAACTGGGTTAAAGAAATCCTCTGCGGCCGAACCTGCCAATGCAAGGCTATGCTGCCTTACTTTAGTTAGCAGAATAGCCAGATCAACATCGGTTGTGGCGGGCTCGAAGATGCCCGCAAGAATGTCCTTACGCTGCCACTCCCCGAATTGCAGTTCCCGTCTGGCCGGATAACGCCAAGGGACAACATCACCATGCACGACGATGGTAACTTCCAAGGCGCGGAGAGCTTCACTTTGGCCAGGGGAGGCAGAAATTTCCAAGAGATCTACGACCAGGGCTTGTCGGACAGTCTCATCGAGCCGTGCAGCCACAGTAACCAGCAAATCAATATCACTGTATGGCTTCAGGCCACCGTCCAGTGCAGAGCCGTACAAATGCACGGCCAGCAACGTTGATTCCAGATGACGCTCGATGGCGTTGAGAGCCAGTGATAGCTGTACCGAAATCTCGGCGGGTACTGCGTTACTCATGATGTCTAACTTTGTTTTAGGGCGACTGCCCTGCTGCGTAACATCGTTGCTGCTCCATAACATCAAACATCGACCCACGGCGTAACGCGCTTGCTGCTTGGATGCCCGAGGCATAGACTGTACAAAAAAACAGTCATAACAAGCCATGAAAACCGCCACTGCGCCGTTACCACCGCTGCGTTCGGTCAAGGTTCTGGACCAGTTGCGTGAGCGCATACGCTACTTGCATTACAGCTTACGAACCGAACAGGCTTATGTCAACTGGGTTCGTGCCTTCATCCGTTTCCACGGTGTGCGTCACCCGGCAACCTTGGGCAGCAGCGAAGTCGAGGCATTTCTGTCCTGGCTGGCGAACGAGCGCAAGGTTTCGGTCTCCACGCATCGTCAGGCATTGGCGGCCTTGCTGTTCTTCTACGGCAAGGTGCTGTGCACGGATCTGCCCTGGCTTCAGGAGATCGGAAGACCTCGGCCGTCGCGGCGCTTGCCGGTGGTGCTGACCCCGGATGAAGTGGTTCGCATCCTCGGTTTTCTGGAAGGCGAGCATCGTTTGTTCGCCCAGCTTCTGTATGGAACGGGCATGCGGATCAGTGAGGGTTTGCAACTGCGGGTCAAGGATCTGGATTTCGATCACGGCACGATCATCGTGCGGGAGGGCAAGGGCTCCAAGGATCGGGCCTTGATGTTACCCGAGAGCTTGGCACCCAGCCTGCGCGAGCAGCTGTCGCGTGCACGGGCATGGTGGCTGAAGGACCAGGCCGAGGGCCGCAGCGGCGTTGCGCTTCCCGACGCCCTTGAGCGGAAGTATCCGCGCGCCGGGCATTCCTGGCCGTGGTTCTGGGTTTTTGCGCAGCACACGCATTCGACCGATCCACGGAGCGGTGTCGTGCGTCGCCATCACATGTATGACCAGACCTTTCAGCGCGCCTTCAAACGTGCCGTAGAACAAGCAGGCATCACGAAGCCCGCCACACCGCACACCCTCCGCCACTCGTTCGCGACGGCCTTGCTCCGCAGCGGTTACGACATTCGAACCGTGCAGGATCTGCTCGGCCATTCCGACGTCTCTACGACGATGATTTACACGCATGTGCTGAAAGTTGGCGGTGCCGGAGTGCGCTCACCGCTTGATGCGCTGCCGCCCCTCACTAGTGAGAGGTAGGGCAGCGCAAGTCAATCCTGGCGGATTCACTACCCCTGCGCGAAGGCCATCGGTGCCGCATCGAACGGCCGGTTGCGGAAAGTCCTCCCTGCGTCCGCTGATGGCCGGCAGCAGCCCGTCGTTGCCTGATGGATCCAACCCCTCCGCTGCTATAGTGCAGTCGGCTTCTGACGTTCAGTGCAGCCGTCTTCTGAAAACGACAGGCGCGGCACGGGAATCAAGGCATTGCGATTCTCGAAAATAGTTCTTGAAATTCTATTCTTGATTGCATATCATCTCAACGAGTTTCGATAAGAAAGGATGCGCATGCGACCGTCTGTTGTGCTTGACATGAAGCGAAGCGCAGTGCGTGAAGCGGTAGGCCGCTTTCGCGCCGCGAACCCGCGCGTCTTCGGCTCGGTGCTGCATGGCACCGACCGGGATGGCAGCGACCTCGACCTGTTGGTCGATGCGCTGCCCGGTGCCACGTTGTTGGACTTGGGCGATTTGGAAGAAGAACTGAAATCGCTGCTCGGCGTTGACGTCGATCTGCTGACTCCCGGCGACCTGCCGCCGAAGTTCCGGGCCAAGGTGCTCGCGGAGGCGCAACCGATATGAGCGAGAACCGCCTGCCCGATTACCTCGACCACATTCAGCAGGCCGCAACCGATGCGCGCAGCTTCGTGGAAGGGATGGCCAAGGACGACTTCTTGGCCGACAAGCGCACCCAGCAGGCCGTCATCATGAGCCTGATCGTCATCGGCGAGGCGGCCACAAAGGTGATGGATGGCTACGTCGAGTTCACCCAGGCGCATGCCGACGTGCCGTGGCGCAGCATGCGCAATATGCGTAATCGCATGGCTCACGGCTATTTCGACATCAACCTCGATGTGGTGTGGGAGACGGTACAGGAATGGCTGCCGGCGTTGCTCCAGCAATTGCCCGCCGTGCGTCAGGATGCCGACGATGAAGACCGTAACGACAACTGTGAAAGAGGGATCTCCGATGACTGTTGAATCGAGAATATTTTCTGTAGCCGAGTATGTTCAGCCGTCCGAAGGCGAGCCTATTCGTTCCGTTGTGCTTGAAACCCGAGACTCAATTATCGTGGTTTGGCATGTCCATCCCGGGCAGGAAATTGCGGCTCACATTCATCCTCACGGCCAAGACACGTGGACTGTTTTGTCGGGAATGGCTGATTACTTTCAGGGCAATGGGATTGTTCGTGCCCTCAGGGAAGGTGAGATAGCCGTGGCAAGACCGGGCCAAGTGCACGGGGCGCGAAATACAGGTACCGAGCCATTTGTGTTAGTCTCGGTTGTGGCATCAGCCAATGCCGGTTTCGTATTGGCTGAGCGATAGAGCCCAATCTCTGGAGTTGGTCCAATGAGCGGTCGGGGAGATAGGTAACAGACATGCAGCGGACACGGCTGCTAAACCAGGTCGCAAACCTCCTTGCGTCGCAGCGTGCCGCAAGCGACGCGATCAATCGAATGGGGTCGGCATGAGACTGAACACCATCCAGTTCCCGACCGCGTAGCCGCCTGTCCTGCCGATCAGGTCTTGACCATCGACGCCTGGGATCAGTCCTGAATGTTCTTGGAGACCACTACGTTATGAGCCGCAGCCGCCGCAAAACACCCATCGTCGGGCACACGACCTGCGGCAGCGAGCGCGAGGACAAGAAGCTCTGGCATCAGCGCTGGCGCACCCGTGAGCGCACGGCGCTGACCAGCGCGTCGCCCGAAGCCCTGAGCGCCCATCTGCCCCTGCTGGAAAACCAGGCCAGCAGCGTCTGGTCGATGGGCAAGGATGGCCGCTCCTACTGGCCCGTCAAGCGCCAGGCCGCCACGGTGGATCGCATCGCCAATCACAAGGGACGCAACCCGCAAGAACGCGCCTCCCTGAAAAAGCGCCTGCTGCGCAAGTGGATGAGCAAATGAAGCTCTCCTTCCATCAGCACATTGCGCTGTTCTGGATGATCGGTGCTCCGGGCGTCTTCGCGCCCGTGATCGAGAACGCCAAGCGGCCCGATGCCGGCGCCGTCATGGCGTGGGGTGTCGCGATCGTGGCGGTGATGATCCTCTTCACCCCTTTGCTGCTGCGCTGTCCACCATTCCGGCGCTGGTATGGCCGGACGGATGCGCTGTCGGAGCGGCAGCGCCAGGCGCTTGCCGAGCGCGGCCTGCGCCGCTACTACCAGACCGCTTTCGATGACGGCTACGTGCCCCGCGTGATGCCCTACGTGTGGCGCATCATCTGGACGGTCGGCGGGTTGATGGCTGTGACCGCCGTACTGCCTACCAACACCGGACGGCCAGCCTTCGATGCCTTGGTGGTCTTCTCGACCTGGTATCCGATAGGCGTGATGCTGCTGGTTTTCGCGTCGAGGCCCCTTGGCCGGTTGATTCGCCAAAGAGCACAGGAGCGGCGGAAATGAGCACGTCAACCATCGAGGCGCTGGCCAGCGCCTGGGCAAGGATTGCCGAGGAAGCGGAATTCCCCGCTGACTACGAGGGGACTGCCACACCACAAGCGCATCGGGCTAGCGAAGCTATTCAGGAGCAGATTCGGGAGCGCATCGTCGCCACCAACGACATGCGGCTGTTCAGCCTGCTGCACCTGCTGGGTCAGGCGTCGCTGCGCATGGAGCAAGCGCTGTGGCCGGAGGATTACGAGCGGATGACGCGCGAGGTTGAGGAAGCCCTGCGGCAAGCCACCGACGCCAACGCCAGATCGTACACCCACGAAGAAGTGATGCAGGCGATGCAGGAACGCATCGACCGGGCGCGAGACAAGCCATGTTGATTGGCTATGCGCGCGTCTCGACGCAGGATCAGAACCTGGAGCTGCAACGCGAAGCCTTGAGCAAGGCCGGATGTAAAAAGGTCTTCGAGGACAAGGTGAGTGGCACGCGGGCAGACCGGCCTGGCTTGGCCAAGACGCTCGAAATGCTGCGCGAAGGCGATACTTTGGTCGTCTGGAAGCTCGACCGGCTGGGCCGGTCGGTCAAGCAACTGGTCGATCTGGTCGGCGATCTGCACAAGCACGGTGTCCAGTTCAGGAGCCTCACCGACTCCATCGACACCGGCACACCATCCGGGCGGTTCTTCTTCCACGTCATGGCGAGCCTTGCCGAAATGGAGCGCGAGCTGACCGTCGAGCGCACCCGCGCCGGGCTGGAAGTCGCCAAGCAGCTCGGCCGCAAAGGCGGCCGCAAGCCGAAGATGACCGACAGCAAGATCGAGTCGGCCAAGAAGCTGCTGGCCAGCGGGGTGCCGCCCAAGGACGTGGCCAAGAACCTCGGCGTGTCCATTCCGACGCTGTACCGCTGGGTGCCAGCCTCCACGCACGCTTAGCGTGCTTTATTTTCCGTTTTCTGAGACGACCCCATATAGAGAATTATTGTACGGTAAGCCTGTTTTTTGAACAGGCTTACCTGTAGCAATAGGGTGTACTCCCGCGCTATACAGCGTTTTCAGGGGATTTTGTCTTAATCGGATAACCTAAATGCGATACAGCAAGAGCGACAACCTAAAAGCGATAGCCACTGACGATAAATCAATCACTTACGTATCAGAATTGGTTAAATAATGTGCTTAACGTACAAAAATTTCCGATCTCCAAACTGACCCCTACAAGGCCGAGCTGATTTACCGTCAGTCATGGAAGAGCCGCGAAGCCGTCGAAATGGCGACCTTGAAATGGGTGCACTGATACAACCACCAACGCCTGCTGAGCTCAATCGGCTATATCCCGCCTGCGGAGGCTGAGGCAAACTTCCACCAGCAGCAAACAGATCAGGCCGTGGCGGCCTGACTTAAACGAAACGGCCTCCACGAAACCCGGGGCGGTTCACGGGGCAAGCCCCCGAACAAAGCGGGCGCAGCCGTCAGGATCGGACACTGGCCATTTCACTGTGACTGACTGCTCGCCAAGCGATAGCTCAATAATCACCGATGCTGCAGTCGGCCGTTTGGGCGTAGCCCTCAATGGAACGAACGCCGGCAACACCGCGGGTAGCTGATCTCGGTAAAGCGGTAGCCATTTTCGAATGACGTTGGCGTTGATGCCATGGCGGATGGCAACGCTGGAGACGGTCGCACCCGGTTGTAGGCATTCCTGAACGACCTGGACCTTGAACGGTTTGGGGTAAGAGCTTCGTTGGCGCATGGAAATCCTAACGTTAAGGACGAACGCGTCCGCTTAAAAATACGCGGACACCATCGCCCTTAATGCTGGAGTTCGGAAGGTGACTTGGCTGGACGCTTACCTTTGAGTGCTGTTTTTTAGAGGTACTTTTCAGACACATGCCACGCCGAAGCGGTGTTAACTCAGGATCCAGGCTAATTGCATAACCATGGAAGTCCGCAGCGCATCTCCTTCGTTGTCCATGGATTCTCCAACGCACGAGCTTGATATCGAGAAAGGCTAGATAACCGAAGCGCAATGAAACGGGCAGCCGTTCACCCCGAGCCGATTAGGTGCTGCATCAAAAAGCCTGGGCTTATTTAAGAGCTATGGTGCCGCTGCACCTCTATGCATATGCAAGGTGCAGCTTGATCCGCTTGCCTGCAAACTGCTTAAAGCCCTCTTCGCGCGCCATGTTCCAGCAGCTCGCTTGCCGACTCATGTTTGACCAGGAACGATTCGGTCATTCGAGCCTAACTTTTCGGAAGTCTTGCCAACACTGGTTTACGACGGTGAGCCCCTTCACCCTGGGCGAAAACGCGATCATACCTCGACGGGACGTGAACAGGGGAAGAATCGGGAGTGATTCCATGACCCTTGCATCAGCTGCCCTGTATAGCGCGGCTCTTCCCGACGAGTCAATCGTAGCACGAGCGAGATCCAAGAATCCGTCGAGATGAGGGTCATTGTTATACCCAGCGTTGAAACCTCGGGGAGACTGATTTGCCCCATGTAGGATCTGTGATAGCCATAGATCGCACGACATCCCCCAGCTCATTTCACTAAATGCAATACCAGACGGCGCCCCCTCACGCCACTGGTTGCAGTAAGCTACCCAATCCGGATGCAGCGTTACATTTAAGCGAATACCAACCTTGGCTAGATCGAGCGCGAGCCGCTGATAAATGGCCCCTGGATCGAGCTGCGCAGACCCCGCTTGCGCCGCAATGACATCCAAAACCAAGCCATCGTTTGCCCCTGCCTCGGCCAAGAGCTCCCTTGCCCGCTCGGGATTGTAGACATAGCGATTTGCTGCATGCGGGTCATGAGCAGGGGAGCCTGGAGATAGCGCACTATGCGCCGGAACAGCCGCCCCCGGAAATAACTCAGCGCATAATGACTCTCTATCAATAGCGTACGCAATTGCCTGCCGAACGCGCAAATCTGCGATAAGCGGATCGTGCAAGTTAAATACCAGATACCAGAGATATGGTGGGTTAAATGAGGGCACGGTGAACCCTAGCGCCGCCAGTTCCTCAAGGTCAGCGCCCTCTAAGCTATAGGCGACATCCACCTTCCCCTCAACCAATGCCCGGACGCGAGCCTTGCGGTCAGGAAAAGGTAGGAACCGGATCCCTTCTATCTGTGGCGGGCCGGCCCAGTAGTCATCGTTCCGCCGCAGCTCTACCGCAGACCCTCCATCCGTCTCAAAACGAGAATGAAACCGGAACGCACCGGTACCAGGAGCTTTGTCGGCACAACCATCAGGACCGAGTTTGCGAATGGCCGCCGGACTAATCAGCGACTGAGCACCGGGTGCGTCTTCTTGGGTCATGTAACGCAGAAATTCAGGAAACGGCTCGGAAAACTTGAACTCTACGGTCATCGAGTCTAAAGCGCGAACTTTTTCAATGAGGCCAACGCCCATGCGATTGAAGTCCGCAACAACCGGAGAGAAAAAGGGCGAGGTTGCGCAACACATTCTCTCGTAGTTGATAACTACAGCCTCCGCGTCGAGTGGACACCCATCATGAAAACGAACCCCTTCTCTGATTCGAAAAGTATAACGACGGGCGTCTGGTGACGTTATGCAATGGGTCGCTAGTCGCGGAACGAGGCTGGTGGGCGCGCCGTCCGAAGCGGGTAACTCTCCGAAGTCATCTTCAAACAGGCTTTCATGTGTTTGATGAACCACGCGGCCTGTATTCCAACCCCCGAATGATCGGGGCGGATCGACCTCGTCCACAGCCCAGTCAAGCGCAACGCGCAAAATCTTGTCTTCATTCATATGGGTGCGTCCTAATTAGCATTGTCAAGTTGCAAATAGCCGACCGTGCTCACGAGCGTGGCGCATAGTTGCTATGTCTAGCCCCACAGCGGCGCCACCTTCCATCTCATCCGGGCGAGTTACAAGCGCGATCTCTGCCGCTGCGATAATTTGCGTGGAAAGAGCTACCATCATTCCTTGGGCCGCCGTGGCCGAAAGCACATCCAGGCGAACGGCTGCCGAAAGAATCATCGTAGCCACACCTCTCAGCTCAGCTAGCACAGCATTCTCACGGCTAACCCCCATTGCCGCCGCCAGGGCTCCTGATATGACCGCTAGATGACCCGGCGTAACCTTGCCCGCCACCGCGGTAGCGTATTCCGCCAACATCGGGTCTGCATGAAGTGACGGTGCTAACACCGCTAGGCGACTTCCACAGCGACGTGAGGCCACCTGTGCTGGAGCCGTCAACTTCAGTAGGTCAAGCCGCGCATCTACTGCTTTCAGATCCTCTAAGTTCCGATCCACAAATGCCGTATGAGCCAACGCGGTCCCCGCACCGTCTGCGCGGGCGCTGCCATGAATCAAGGCCGAGACGATCATTTCACGGAGCGCGTCTGGCGTGGTCACGCGCTTATCCCGAAGCATTCGCTCAAGGCCGAACGCATGGGCGTGCCTGCCTATCGGCAGCGCGGAGTCGGCAAGTTGCATAAGGGACAACAATGGGCCAGCGCGCACGGCTAGGTTGCCTTCAAGCATCGTCAGAATTAGCGACGGGGTGATGGTGCTCGTGTGCAGCCCCCACACCATTTGGAGGTCTTGCAGCCGCAAAAGGTCTTTCTTCAAAGCGTATCGTTAGCTCACGCAATCCGAGGGCCTGGACCGATCTCGCAACAAGATCAGGCGTATCGGTCACCGGTACAAGGAGCTCATTACCGTGTAGCTCCGCAGGACTGTGACGGTTCCCAAGAGCGTGGCCAATCCGGAACACCGCCTCAGGGCCCAGCTCGTTGAGCGAGATTACCATTACCAGTTCGGGGCGGCGGGAGACGACCAATATACACATCCCATCATCATGCAGAACTGCGCCGTCAAACATCCAGCTCACACGGGGCAGCTCGATGCCTAGATCTACGCCCCCCTCGCTGCAAGTGCGTAACCGGCGGCGACCCGCGTCGGCCGACGCAATCCATACACGGTCCGTCTGACGACCGGAAAAATCCTGGTCGTTGACGTGGCCCAGAATATTATTTACTAAAAGCATTATCCCTCTTCATTTTCTTAGTAGTGGAGCGGGACGGCCGCGCATGTGGCGACGGGCGACATCCCAAGCCACCTGCGTCGCCATCCGAAGATTTGGCGCATCGTCAGCTAGAAAACGTCCCACCGCACCATAGCCTGAGGCTAACGCAGCTGCACCACCATACACACCCGGTAAGGACGCCAACCGTCGACTGATAAGAGTCGCCAATTCCTCATGGTCGCCCTGTTGGGACAACGCGAATATGGTCCCAACAAAACCACTCGACGCTAACGCCCCCTCTAAGGCCGGACTCGCCTCCCCAGGACGGAAACTCGAAGCGTCAACAAGCACAGGGCGTGCGCTAAAACTGACTTGAAGGCGCGTCGAGAAGCTTCGATAAAGGTGCTCCTCGCCTCTCGCCACCCGGCCAGCCGCGAAACTCTCCATGAAAATGGCCTCGGCTCCGTTTGCCAGTGCAATACATGTGTGCTGCCTGTGTTCCGCTTGCGCATGCGGGATTATCATATCCGGGATGTACTCGAAGAAGGCTCCTTCGCTCAGCTCGATCATGGTCGTCTGTATCGATAGCGCTTCACCTTGCAGGCGTGTTGCGGACGGTGTTGAGAGACAAAGTTCAGCGCTAGCCTCAAGGTGTACGGCAACATGCAGGCGATCACCGCCAAACACTGATCCTGCCGCGTTTTGCACGTATATTAGCGCACCAGATTCTGACTCCATGGGCAAAACGGCGGTAGTCGTCAACGGGTAGCGCTGTTGTCGTGCAGCAAGTCGCGTTCGACCATGTCGATCACGAGCAAAGCGCAACGACAGCACTCCGTCGCCCATCAGGGTTTCCGCCCAAACAGCGCGCTATGGACAATTTGTTCAAAAACGAGCTGCACACCCTCGCCTTTTCGCAGATCGGTAAATACTGAAGCGCGATCGGAACGTGCTGCGGCTACGTCCGCTCTGAAGCGCGTCATATCGACATCGACATGAGGTGCCAAATCAATCTTATTGACGACTAGCAGGTCTGCCCTTAACAGGCCTAACCCATTCTTCCGAGGAATGTCGTCTCCGCCGGCAACATCAATGACGAAAGCCCACCAGTCCACGAGCTCGCTAGAAAATGTAGCGGCTAGATTATCTCCCCCGCTTTCGATGAGAATCACGTCAGGCTGAAAGCGCTGCTCCAGCCAAGCTGCTGCCTCAAGATTTACCGAAGGGTCCTCGCGGATAGCAGTATGCGGGCAAGCCCCGCTTTCAACCCCAAGAACACGCTCAGGATCGATGAGGCCGGAGCGCTGAACACGTTCTGCGTCCTCGTGAGTAACCAGATCATTAGTGATCACGGCGACAGAGATTCCTCGCGCGGCGAACAAGGGGAGCAATCGCTCGACCAGGCGCGTCTTGCCACTGCCTACCGGCCCTCCGAAACCTAAACGCACTGCAGTCAAAGGTTTGCACTCCTTATTTCAACATATATGATTGGCCGAGAGAGACCTGCGATGTGGGAGGGCTGTCGATGGCCTGTCCATCGATGTAAACCCGAAAGTTTTCAGGGTCGACGTCAATTTTAGGTAACACATCATTCAGCACCATATCGCGTTTAGTGAGACGGCGCGTGTCGGCCACTGGACGCAAGGTAGCTTTCAAATCGAGTCGTTGGGCCACCCCGGCTGCGATGGCAGATGGAGAGACAAAACGCACGCCGAGTGACTGCGGAGCGCGACCAAAGTACCCCCACATCGGGCGATAACGCACAGGTTCGCAGGTCATAAGAGAAGCGTTAGCCTCGCCCAAGGGAGCCCAGACAGGGAAGCCAGATTTCAATACTAGTTCCGGTTTGATGCCAAAGCTGTCCGGCTTCCAAAAAATAAGGTCTGCGAGCTTTCCAGGCTCAATCGAGCCCACTTCATCTGCGATGCCGAACATAAGGGCAGGATTGGTAGTATATTTGGCGATATAGCGACGAATTCGGAAATTGTCCGCACCGCTGCCGCTATCCTCGGGCAAAGCGCCCCGTAACTCGCGCATGGTGTCAGCAAGCTGCCAACAGCGAGCGATGGTTTCACCGATGCGCCCCATCCCCTGGCTGTCGGAACCGATCGCGCTGATCGCTCCCATGTCGTGCAGAACGTCTTCGGCGCCAATGGTTTCTTTTCGAATCCGACTTTCCGCAAACGCCACGTCCTCAGGCAAACGTGGATTGAGATGATGGCTCGTCATCGCCATGTCGAAATGTTCATCAAACGTGTTGATGGTGAATGGATTCGTAGGGTTCGTAGATGAGGGCAGTACATTCGATATGCCGCACATGCGGATGATGTCTGGCGCGTGCCCACCCCCGGCGCCCTCGACGTGATAGGCGTGAATGCACCGTCCGGCCATGGCGCGCAGAGTGTGCTCTACAAATCCTGATTCGTTCAGAGTGTCTGCGTGCAAGTGGATCTGCCCACCGCCGATCTCCGCGGCCTTCAAGGCGGCATCGATGATGGCCGGAGTCGCGCCCCAATCCTCATGGATTTTCAAACCCGCTGCGCCTGCAGCAAGCTGTTCGAGCAGTGGCTCGACGGCATGCGAGGCCGCTTTTGCAATGAAACCGAAGTTTATCGGAAAGGCCTCAGCTGCTTGGAGCATTAGCCCCAGGTTAGTTGTGCCTGTCGACGCAATGGGAACCGTAGTGGGTCCGAGCCCTCCTCCCATCAGCGTGGTGAACCCCGCCGAAAGAGCTTCATCCACCTGTCCCGGATCAATAAAATGCACGTGGCAGTCGATTCCGCCCGCCGTAACGATATGTCCTTCCGCGGCCCGGATATCCGTGTTCACGCCCACCGTGAGCCCTGGCGTTACGCCATCCATAAGATTGGGGTCGCCAGCCTTGCCGATTCCTACGATCCGGCCATTCTTAATGCCGATGTCGGCCTTGATGATGCCCGCAACGGCGTCGATGATCAGAGCGTTGGTTATGATCAGGTCCAAAATGCCGTCGGCAGCGGTCAGCACACCGTCACAACCGGTGCCCCCTCGTACCGTCTTGCCCGCGCCAAAGACTAACTCATCGCCCCCTACACAGAAATCGCGCTCCACCTTCGCCCAAAGGCCAGTGTCGCCTAGCCGTACGCAGTCTCCTTCCGTAGGACCGTACAGTGATACATATCTAGAACGCTCAATAGACTGAGCCATACCCTACTCCTGTAAAAAACTTTCCAACCGGATCATCGCGGCAGAGCGCACTGTTGGGTCATCCAAGGCCCCGTTCACTAGGCCTGCCAGACCATATACAACTCGGGCTCCCCCAATAGCCACCAAGTCAACCAGGCGGGTGTCTCCCGGCTCGAAGCGCACCGTGGTTGCAGCTGGGACGTCGAGCCGGAACCCGTAGGCGGCGGCACGATCGAAGCGCAGGGCTGGATTGACCTCGAAGAAGTGATAGTGCGATCCAAGCTGAATGGGCCGGTCCGCGGTGCTTTGGACACGCAAGGTCACCGTTGGCCGATCCGTATTGATTATCACCGGCTGCTCACCCAGGCGCCAGCGGGGCCGGTGAGGCGCGCCAGCGACAGTGGATTTGCCTGGGCCGATGGGGTCGTGTATGCAAACCAGCTTTTGACCGTCCGGGAAGAAACCCTCGACCATGACTGCATCGAGGCGCTCTGATACCCCTTCCATCACGTCGTCTTCAGTCAACAGCCCGGACGCGATCGAGACCATCTCGGTAACCGTACCTCCTCCGCGCGCACCTTCGCAGACGGTATCCGCAATAATCGCGCGTGCCTCGGGCTCGCTGAGTAAAAGGCCGCGCGCCTGGCGCGATCGCGCCAGTTCAGCAGCCTGGCGCAAAAGAAGTCGATCCACCTCACGGGGCAGTAAACGCATCATTCTCTTCCTGTCTTGGTCGGCCTGCTTGCGCCTTTAACACCGTAGTGGCCGTTTTGGAACCATAACCACATGGTCCGTCGCGAATGCCGGTCAAACGGCCAGGTGATTCGAGAGAGTTTGGGTCGAGACAACATCCTCAACGTCCCCTTGTTCTACAATCTCGCCGAGCTTGAGCACCATAAAGCGATTAGCGACCGACAGCGCAAAGTCGAGGTTCTGCTCCACAAGCAAGACCGCAATGCCCAGCTCATCCCGTGCTCGGATAAGGACCTCGCCCATGCGGTCGACCATCGCAGGCTGCAACCCTTCACTGACTTCGTCAATAAGCATCAACTTTGGCTGGGCGATTAGGCCACGCGACATCAACAGCATCTTTTGCTCGCCCCCAGACAACGTTCCGGCCCGCTGTTTTAGGCGCTCGAGCATTCGGGGGAAAAGGGTTTCGAGAGAAGGCAGGCGCTCGTGGAAAAGCCGGTTCGAAGCTACGCCCAGCCGGAGATTCTCTTCGACCGTCAGATCGGGAAAAAGCGTGTGCTCTTGGGGGGTATGAGCCACACCGGAGCGTGCCATCATGTGCGGTCGGATGTTCGTAACATCATCCCCGTCCAGCGAGACAGTACCGCTGAACGGACTTACGAAGCCCATGATTGTTTTCAGCAGGGTGGACTTACCCATACCGTTCTTTCCTAGCACAACGACTATCTCGCCCTTGGAAACGCTCAGTGAAATGTTTCGCAGTACAGCAGCTGTGCCGTAACCACTGGTGAGCCCCTCGACGCTCAGAAGCTCTTGGTTCATGCTACCGCCTCCTTTTGTAGGCCTGTATAGGCAGCTTTAACCAAGTCCGACGCCACTACCTCTTCAACAGTCCCTTCCATCAAGATCGCACCTTGATGCAAAACGACCACTCGATTGCAGATAGCACGCACGAAGTCGAGATCATGCTCTATAAGCATAATGCACAAGCCGAATTCCTGCGTCAGGCGCGTGAGCACCGCGCCGATGGCCATGCGTTCAGGCCGGGTCAAGCCTGCAGTCGGCTCGTCAAGTAGGAGTACTGACGGCTCAGTTGCCAGCACCATCGCCAATTCCAGTCCCCGCTTCATTCCGTGCGATAAGTTGCGCGTCTCCTCCGCTAGCATCTTATCGAGGCCCGTGGTCTTCAGAATGTCTAGCGCTGGCTGGGGAAGCGAAACGGTTTCGCGCCTGTCGAACAACTTTGCACCATCGATTCGATAACGAGCCAACTGGAGGCATTCACCGACGGTTAGAGTGTCGAATAGATTTGTATTCTGGAAACTGCGTCCCACCCCAAGTCCAACGATATCTTGGGGCGATCCCCGCGCTATTTCGACGTTGTTGACTCGAACAGCACCGCCGGTGCGCTCGTTGCCATCACTAATGCAACGCATCAATGTCGTCTTACCAGCCCCGTTGGGTCCAATAATTCCTAGCAGCTCAGTGCCGTGCGCATCCAAGTTCACATCACGCAGGACCTGTAAGCTCCCATAACGACGAGATACTTGGCTCAGGCATAGGGGCGGCGCATCTCCGAAAGATGCTTGCAGCATCCGGCCCGCTGGCGCCGGGTTAAGCCTGATAGCGTGAGTTTTCGGGACATGCTTGGGCCTTAGCTTACGCCATAATGCGCCTATCAACGGCGCCAGCCCTCGGGGCAGGAGCACAATGACCAAAACAAAAGCGACGCCTGTCAAAAGCTTCCAGACAAAAGGCATAGCGCCGGATAGCCATGAGGAGATTGTATCGATCCCGATCGCCGCGAAGACCGGCCCCAGTAACGTGGCCCTCCCGCCAAGTGCGGTCCAAATAAGTAGCTCCGTGCCCAGCTGAAATCCTGCCATTTCGGGAGCAACAACATTGGAGAAAGCCGCATAGCCGAAGCCCGCTACAGACGCCACCATGCCGGCGAATACCATCAACATAGTCTTGATGCGAGAGACGGGGATACCCAGATAGGCGCTACGCTCTTCGTTCTCACGTATGGCTATGAGGACCCTACCAAAATCGCTACGCACCAAAAGCCAGCCGGCCGTAGTCGTGAGCACCAAAAAGCCCCCTGCAATCCAGAACCAAACTTTCAAGTCCCAGTAATATGTTGGGAATCCTGAAAGCCCGCTCGATGATCCCGTAAAGCTGCCTCCTGAATATATTATCTGGGTCAGCACAATGGGCAATGCTAGCGTTATTATGGAAGAATACAGAGGCGATGAACCATGAAAGAAAGCCAGCCATCCAACAGCAGCAGCAACGATTGCAGCCGTGCCAAGCGCAACAGCTAGCGCGGCAAGTGCCCATCCAGGGCCGAATCCGTAATGGGTGAAGATCAGCCCGCAGGCATAAGCTCCAATGCCAAAAAAGGCCGACTGACCGAATGTTAGAACACCCGTATACCCCCAAAGTATGTCGACAGTCATCACCACTGCCGCAACAAACAATGTACGGATCAAAATATTTGTTAGATAGACATCGAGGAAGAGCGGCGCTACAGCGATAATGGCCAAGCCTGAAAGGCACCCAATCAATGCAGCACGATGTGTGTAAGACATAGAAAGGCGATTATCAGGCACGGCTAAACCCCTTCGGCTTTAAACGCAGAATCAGTGCAGCAAGAACAACGATAGTCATGCCGCCGAGAATGGGACTGATGTAAGTGCTGACAAGGACCTGCGACCCTCCAAGTAGCAGCGAAGCGACCAACAAGCTCGGAAACGAAACGCCCGAAATCATCACTAGCATAAAGCTATTCACCAACCAAGGCAGTCCCATGTTTGGATCGACCGAGAGCAATGGGGTGATTAACGCTCCGGCTGCGCACGCTAGTCCTGCACCCAAGCCGAAAGTTATGGATCGAACATTCGCGCTATCTATACCTAAGCCCCTAGCCAGCGGTTCATTGGCAATGACTGCACGTGCATTCAATCCGAAGCGGGTGAAGCTCAACAAAGCACTAAGCGCAACTGCCAACACTATGGCAATAGCTAGCATGGCCAGCCGATATCCAGAGTATTCACTTCCAAAAACATCTATCGTACCTAGAATCGGTGAGGGCGCGAACTGCACGCCCCGCCCGAAAGTCAATGCAAATACTTGCCCGATAACAATGCCTAGTCCCCATGTGGCCAATATCGCATCCAACGGCCGATGATAAAGCGGTCTGATAATAGTTCGTTCAATCACGAGCCCCGCCAAGAGCCCCAAGATGGCCGCCGCCGGGACAGCGAGCCATGGGTTGAGGCCAGCAGCGCCGACAAGATAAGCTATGTATCCGCCAGTGGTCAAAAATGCTCCATGAGCAAAATTGATGAGCTTCATTACACCGAGGATGATCATGAGGCCCGTCGAAACCACGAACAAAATTGCGGCAGTCGTCAAAATGTCAAGCGGTAAAGCCTCCACGTTGTGTCTCCCGTTACTTGTTAGCGAATTGCGGACACTGTTCGCCCGGGTCAACTTTTGGGAACGATTTGACGAGCTGAACTGAACCATCAGCAGCGACGCGGCCCAAATACATATTGAGCGACGCATGACGTTGCTTATTCATGATGACGGAGCCGCGGGGCCCTTCCACAGTCACTTCCCCTAGCGCTTGTATAACAGCAGTAGAATCAGTCGAGCCGGCCTTTTCGACAGCCGCCGCGTACGCATATATGGCTTCGTACTGCGGCACCGACAACTCGTTCGGCGTCTCGGCGCTGCTTCCGAACTTCTTCTCGATCGCTTCAAGGAAGGCTTTATTCGCATCGGTCTCTAGGCTTGAGAGGTAAGATGCGACGATGTATATCCCCTCGGCGTTATCACCCATGCTTTTGGCTGTGCCTTCATCGAGGGCGTAGTTACCATAGGGGATCGAGATACCTGCAGCGCGCAGCTGCCTGGTGAGCGTCACGTTTGGCGCGCCGCCGGCCGTTGACGTAATCAAGGCGTCCGGATTGGCCGAACGTAGTTGAGAAATGATTGCGGTCCAATCTGATCCATCCATGGGCAAGTACGCCTCGCCCACCACACTGCCTCCTTTACTCTCGACGTACTCTCGAGTGTACTGCAGCATGCCGCGACCAAAGGCATAATCGCTGCCAATCAGGAAAAACTTCTTGGCCTCGTTCTCGGCCATAAAATGGTCGACAACCGGGGCGACCTGCTGCTCTGGCACCCAGGCATTGATGTACATCATAGGAGAGCATGAGCGCCCTTCGTAAAATGATGTGTAGATGAGGGGGACCCTGCCGCGATTGACGATTGGTAAGCCGGCATTTCTGGCAGCCGTAGTTTCCATTGCTACAATGCCGTCAACTTTCCGTTGAAAAACGAGACTGTCATAGGCGCGCTGAGCGCCTTGAGCTCCTGATCCGTCATCAGCAATTTCAAGCCGCAGCTGACGCCCCAAGACTCCCCCTTGCGAATTTATCTCCTCGACAGCTAACTCCGAGGCTTGGACGACCGAAGGTGCAACGACACTGTTTGCGCCGCTTAGACCTACTGGTATACCTATTTTTATAGGTTCGGCTGCATATGCTGAAGCTCCCACCGAGAGACCGATACCAAGTAAAAGTGTACGTATTTTCATCGCTCTGCCTCTAACTTTGCCAGGTTAATCTGGATATCTGCGCCTAAATTCTCGCCGTATACATCTGTTCGTCTATCTGTTAGCGGGTGATTGACACTGTTCCAGCTGGGTTCGCACCTAGGGTCCATATCCACTTCCCCGATGAGGATCTTTTCTTCACTTTCAGAGCACGGCCCGGCTACAGGCCAGCCTGAACGATTGATGATTACGCTATTCCCTAAGAATCGTTGCCCACGCTCAATGCCCACCCTGTCAGCGCATGCAATGACTATCGAATTACTGTGAGCCGCGGCCATATGAAGAATGTTTGCCATTATTGGGTGGCCTGCCGGTTGCTCTGGCATGGGCACCCAGTTGGTTGGCACACATACTATCTCTGCACCTTGGCAGGCCGACAGACGAAACATCTCAGGGAACCAACCGTCGTAGCAAATAACGACACTGATCCGGCCCACTAGAGTATCGAACACGGGTAGACCACGATCGCCCGGCTTGAAATAGAGCTTCTCATCTGCCCATAGGTGAAGCTTGCGGTAAACCCCTAGCACGCCTGAAGGGTCGATGATAACTGCGCTGTTATAGAGACAATTTCCGTCGCGCTCTACTAGCCCGGCAACGATTGTCACTTCTAGCCGGCGAGCTGCTTCGACCCAGGCATTAGTAGTAGGCCCTTCAGGCACACGCTCGGATAATGCGAGAGTTTCTTCCCGCGACTGAAAGATATAGCCGGTGCTGCATAACTCTGGCAAAACTATCAAGCGAGCGCCGTAGCCGGCAGCCTGCTCAATCAGGTCGATGCTGCGTGTGACGTTGTGCTCGACCTCGCCAAACTTTGGTTCAAACTGGATGCAGGCAATTTTCAGCTTTTGTGGGCTCTGGTCGGGACCAGAGTGACCAAGGGGACTAAGCATCAGATCAGCTCCTCCGACCGGTCGCGCGCCGAAATAGCGCACTACAAAACCAGAACACAACCGCTACCGCTTCATAAGGTATATTTGATTTCCGGGATGATCGATGAATATTTCGCCAACCGATATATCAAACGAATCAGAACGATAGCTGCGCGTTCCTGACATAAGCAACGGGCGTGCCACCCTGGTAAGCGAATTAAAAATCCTTGGTTTTTTGGGCCTTTACGACCGAAAGTACGGGAAACGATACGCTGTTTCGATTGCGCCTTCCTCGGTAGCCGCGCCAATTTAGGTCAAGCGACGCACCGCAGTGGCACATTGATGGGAAAGGTTGCGTTCAGAAGATGCACGGCGTACGACCTCTACCGCATCTTGCGCGAGGAGCTGGGCTAACGGCAGCGCCGTCGCCAGTTTTCCTTTGGAAGGTGCGAATAAGCAGGTCATTTCTTCCCAAGCTGACT
>ULRM01014833.1_pt1 | contig 24202 bp, 25 predicted proteins | sample 1955551 | NCBI WGS metagenome assembly ULRM01 (sample SAMEA4835686, study PRJEB28245) | human gut metagenome | biome: gut microbiome; material: fecal sample | place: Denmark | collected 2008
CCTGTTATCAGAAATCTCTCAAGAATCTGGCAAAGGTCCTGAAGGGATGCATGCAGATCTGCTTAGTAGTCTAGGCTGTGGTATCCCGCAATTTTATGATGCAAGAAAAAAGCTAGAAGGAATCGGCTTACTGGATGTTTATTTTAAAGAAGATAGTGATCTGGGACCTCGTTTTATTTATGAGCTGTTAGAACCACTCATTCCTAAAGCATTTTTCAAAGACTCTGTTCTGGCTTTTCTTCTTCTGGAAAAAGTTGGTGAACGACGATTCCAGAAGCTTACCAAATTGTTTGAACCTAAAAGGCATACAGCAGAGGGATATCAAAAAATCACAAAAAAATTTTTAGATGTTTATCGCTTCAATGAAGCAGTGTACGCTGCTAATCAAGAAAACATCGAATCACTGAATAAATCTTTTGAAGAATCTGAATCGGTAGCATTACTTGAAGCAGATTCGACATTCGATTGGCAGTTTTTGAATGATTGGCTGGCAAAAAAACATATTGCAAGTCTTGATGATCCAATCATCAAACAAGTCGACATGTATCATCAGCTTTACGGTTTCGATGAATTGACACTTGGCGAACTGATCAGTCAATCTTATGACTTTAGTGAACAAAAAGTATCTGAAAAAGAACTGCAAAAAGCCATTTTGGCAATGCAGAGACGTCCGGTGAAGCAAACAAAAGAAACAGTTGCGGTTTCTGAAAACAGTAATGAACCCTCGTCAAACGAACATTTGACAAACGCAGCGCTTCAGCTGATAAAAGAAGCACAGAGCATTCCACCGATGAAATATCTGGAAGCAATCAAGTCAGAAAAAGGCGGATATGTTTCTAAACAAGAAAACTGGTTACTGCAAGATCTTGTTTCTCAATCAGGTCTTTCCAGTAGCGTGATCAATGTTTTGCTGAATTATGTACTAGTTATCAAGAATAATGCTAGCTTAAATGCCAGTTATGTAAATACAGTGGCAAATGAATGGGCACAAAAGAAAATCGCCACAGCAGAAGAAGCGATCCAGCACATTCGGCAAATAAGTAATCAAGCAAAACAATCAAAACAAAAGAAGCAAACAAATTATCAAACTGGCAAGCGAAATGTTCGACGGGAAAAGCTTCCTGATTGGGTCAACCAGCCAAAAGATGAAAAACAGATCAGCAGCGAGAAAAAAGCAGAGATTGACCGCCGTTTTAAAGAATACCTGGCAAAAAAGGAGGGTGACATCTAATGGAAGACGTAGGCAAAGAATTGAAGAGGATCATCAGCAAACGCAATTATCAAGAAAAGTATGCTGAAATGATCGCTGAAGTCTTAAATGATGCGGATGTTCAAGCTTTTCTAAGCGCACACCAAGAAGAATTGACACAAGCGGATATTGAAAAAAGTTACGCTAAATTGTATGAATTCGTGCAAGAAAAGCGTAAATATCAAAAAAACGATCCAACGATGATCGCTCCCGGCTATGAGCCGAAGCTGACGTTGAATTTTCATTATGTGGATGTCACTTATGTACCAACGGAAGCATTGTTAGCACGGCAAAGACAAGAAGAAATCAGAAGCCGAGTAAAAGCAATGGATATGCCAAAAGATATTCAATCGGCTTCTTTTGAAAACTTTGAACGTACAGATGGACGAGGATATGCGAGCTTAGAAGCCCTAGATTTTGTAGAGAAATATACTGCTGATCCAAAAGGGTATCATAAAGGACTGTATCTAGTAGGAAGTTTTGGTATTGGAAAAACATATTTATTAGGAGCAACAGCGAGAGAATTAGCGATTGCTGGATTCACCACGACGCTAGTCCATTTTCCGACATTTGCCGTTGAGATGAAACAGGCAATCGGAAAAGATCAAGTGGCAGAAAAGTTAGATGCAGTGAAACGTTCACCTATTTTGATGATCGATGATATTGGTGCAGATGCGATGAGTAGTTGGATACGAGACGAAGTATTCGGTGTTATCCTTCAATATCGGATGCAAGAACAGTTACCAACCTTCTTCTCATCGAATTTTACAATGGATGAATTGGAACAGCATTTGTCCGTCACTCAACGTGGAGATGAAGAGCCGCTAAAAGCGAAACGGATAATGGAACGCATACGTTATTTGACAAAAGAAATCGAAATGACTGGTCGCAACCGACGCAATGGTTGAACAATTGACAAGTCCAACTGACATTTGACCTAGTAGTAAAAGCAGGTCAGCGAATCATTATATGGACAGAAATGACCGGAGACAATCACCGCAACAAGTAATGCAGAAACTTAAACGGAGGATTTTTTATGAGGGCTATTTTTTCTAGTATATCTGTAGTTGGTCTATTTTTTCTTTTAGCAGGCTGCGGTAGCGCAGATAGCAACACAGGTTCTGTTGATTCGATTGATGCGGGTCAAACAGTAAAAACAAGCAGTACGAAAACGGAGGGACAAAGCATATTTGTCGGAACGATTGAAAGTATCACTCAAGTAGAAGCAGAAGAAGAAACGCTTCAGTTGAAACTCGTCGATGTCATGGCCAAAGAAGATCCAGCGAATATGGGAACGTCATTCAGCAATGACGGAGTGATCTTAAATGCTACTGCTGAAAAAATAAGCGTGGACATAAATGAATTAAAAATCGGTGACAAAGTCCAATTTACATTAGTTGAGATGCCGATCATGACGATGTCTATCCCACCGCAAGTTCCTGGAGATTCGATTATTGATGTTTTATTGAACAAATAACCAACAACATTTTTTCAAAAATAAGAAAATGTTGTTTTATAGAACGAAAAGGTATATTTTTTAAGGAGATATGGGAATTTTTTTATTCCTAGTCTCCTTATTTTATTTGGAAAATGCTATAATTATCTAGAAGGAGTGAAGCTATGAACCATTTAGATTTATCTCAGCGCTTAGCCGCAGTGGGTGACTTTGTCCCTGAATCCGCTCGTTTAGCAGACATTGGATCAGATCACGCTTACTTACCCGTTGCATTGATATTAAGAGGAAAAATCGAATATGCAGTTGCTGGCGAAGTCGTTCAAGGTCCTTATGAATCAGCACGTAAGCAAGTCAAAAAAGATGGATTAGAAGACCGTATCACCGTACGCCTTGCAAATGGTCTAGATGCTATCCAGCCACAAGATGGTATTACAGCTGTCACGATTGCGGGTATGGGAGGTTCACTGATCCGAGATATCCTAGAAGCTGGCAAGTTGAATCAACGCTTAAGCGGACAAGAACGTTTGATCCTTCAGCCAAACATCGGAGAGCGTACATTACGATCTTGGCTGCAAGAAAATCAGTATAAAATCCAATCAGAAAAAATACTTGAAGAAAATAAAAAAATATATGAAATCATTGTAGCCGAAAAAGAACAAAAACCAGTTACTTACAATGAAATGAAGCTGATGTTCGGGCCATTTCTGCTTGAAGAGAAAAGTGAGATCTTCAAATCAAAATGGTCAAGAGAGCTTCAACAAAGAAAAGCTATCCGTGAACAGCTCAAACAAGCAGCTAATCAAGAGGCACGTCAAAAACAAATCGAGCAGGAAATCGAAATGATTGAGGAGGTTTTAAAGACATGACAATCAGCGGACGCACCTTCATCCAAAAGTTTGAAAGCTATTGTCCTCAGTGGCTAGCTGAAGAAGGAGACCCAGTCGGACTGCATATCGGAACATTGGATAAGCCAATCCAACGAGTAATGATGACATTAGACGTTCGTCCAGAAGTGGTCGAAGAAGCAATCAAGAAAAAAATCGATTTGCTGATTGCTAAACATCCTCCAATCTTTCGTCCTGTAAAACGGCTGGTTACTGATCAGCCACAAGAAAAAATGTATGCAGATTTGTTGAAACATGATATTGCCGTCTATGCAGCACACACGAACATGGATATTATTTGGGATGGACTGAATGACTGGTTTTGTGAACTTCTCGGTATTGAAGTGGAGAGTTATTTAGTAAAGACTCATGAGATTCATTATAAAAAACTGGCCGTTTATGTACCTGTGGATCATGCACAGAAAATGCGTGAAGTATTAGCTGCAGCTGGTGCTGGTACACAAGGTGATTATACCGGTACAAGTTTTACCTCGATTGGACACGGTCGATTTACTCCGGAAGCTGGTGCACAACCAGCGATTGGGAAAGTAGGGAAGACAGAACAAGTTCAAGAGGCAAAAGTTGAGGTTATTTTGCCGGAAACTATCGAAAAACAAGTGATTCAAGCCATGCGGTCAGCTCATCCTTATGAGGAACCTGCTTATGATCTTTTCGCTATAGATGAACCAGTCGAAATGTTTGGGTTAGGACGAGTAGGTGAATTGCCGCAAGAAATTTCTATAGAGGCATTTGTAGAACAAGTAAAAGAAGCGTTCCAACTAGATGGACTTAGAATAGTCCAGCCAAAAAATGCAAAATCCTCTGTGAAGCGCATTGCGATTTGCGGTGGAAGCGGTGAAAAATTTTATCCGCAAGCAATCGCCCAAAGAGCAGATGTCTATATCACGGGAGATATCTATTATCATACGGCTCATGATATGCAAAGCGCTGGGTTGATCGCAATTGATCCCGGTCATTATATTGAATCGTTATGCAAGCAACGATTTATCGAGAAATTTGAATCTTGGAAACAAGAAGAAAATTGGGATATTAACTTTTTCGTTTCTGAAACAAATACAAACCCATTTCAATTTAATTAAAAGGAGAGAATACTATGTACGAAAATCTTTTGCCACGTTTTTTACGATATGTCAAAACAGAAACACGCTCCGATGCAACAAGCAAAACGACTCCATCGACTCAGACACAAGTTGCTTTTGCGCAAGAATTGAAAAAAGAATTAGAAGAGTTAGGCTTAGCTGATGTTTTCTATAATGAAGATAACGGATTCGTTATGGGAACATTACCAAGCAATGTTGATCATGAAGTGCGTTCCATTGGATTTATTTCCCACATGGATACAGCAGATTTTAATGCAGTAGGAGTCAATCCACAAATCATTGAAAACTATGATGGCGAGTCTACGATCGTACTAGATGCGGAAGAACGCTATACATTGAATACAAAAGATTTTCCAAATTTGAAAAATTATGAAGGCCACACATTGATCACAACAGATGGCAGTACATTACTGGGAGCAGATGACAAATCAGGGATTGCGGAAATCATGACTGCAATGGAGATCTTGATCAATAATCCTTCTATCCCTCACGGTACCATCAAAGTGGCTTTTGGTCCTGATGAAGAAATCGGTGTCGGAGCTGATAAATTCGATGTTGAGCAATTCGATGTAGATTTTGCTTATACAGTCGATGGTGGTCCTTTAGGTGAGTTGCAGTATGAAACGTTTAGTGCTGCTCAAGCAAATATTACGATCCAAGGGAAAAATGTACATCCAGGGACGGCAAAAGATACAATGATCAATGCTCTACAGTTAGCAATCGATTTTCATAATCAGCTTCCAGCCGATGAAGTTCCAGAAAAAACGGAAGGATACGAAGGTTTCTTCCATTTGATGGCATTGGATGGGAATCCTGAAGAAGCTTCTATGAGTTATATCATTCGCGATCATGATCGTGAAAAATTCGAAGCACGCAAAGCACAAATCACACATATCCAAGAAGAGTTGAATCAGCGATTTGATCAAGAACGAATCAAAGTAGATATGTATGATCAATATTACAACATGAAAGAAATCATTGAAAAAGATATGAGCATCGTGGAATTAGCGAAACAAGCAATGATCGAGCTTGGTATCTCTCCAGTGATCGAACCAGTTCGTGGAGGAACAGATGGTTCAAAAATCTCTTACATGGGTATTCCGACGCCAAATCTATTTGCCGGAGGAGAAAATATGCACGGACGATTCGAATTTGTTTCTTTACAAGTAATGGAAAAAGCAACAGACGTGATTGTAAAAATTGCAGAATTGAACACAAAGAGTTAAAATCGAAAAAGAACAGCTTATGACAAGGCGTTCGTCCCAATGATGGAATGTCATCTGTCTAAGGCTAAAGGGCAGGACAATGGAATTGGTTGTCCCGCCCTCTTTTTTGAAGAGTAAATAGGAGGTAAAGAATGGAAAAGCTGCTAGTTTTTTATAACAAACGTTCAGGGAAAGATGAGGGTGAGAAATTAGCACGCTGGTTTCAAGATTATGTAAAAGAAAAGCAGCCAGAATTATATGTAGAACTAGCTGAAACTGGCCCATCGATTGATGATGCGGAATTAGTCAAGAAAGCAGAAGCCATAGAAGCTGATACTTTAGTAATTATAGGTGGAGACGGCACGATTCATCATATCGTCCAAGCGTTCCAAAAAAAATTATCTCAATACCATGTCGGATTACTTCCAGGTGGAACTGTCAACAACCTTGCACGTGTTCTTGAGATTCCCCTCAAAAAAGAAGAAGCTGCTGACGTGATCCTGGAAGGCAATGTACGGAAAATAGACTATGGTCAAGTCAATGATGAAGTCATTATCTCTACACTGACAATCGGAATCTTAGCAGATACAGCAGTTTGGATCAGTCAAGAAGAAAAACAGCGTTATGGCTCGTGGATTTTTATCAAGAAGTTTTTTAAGTCATTGCTGAAGAAGAAAAAGTATCATTTGGATTTAGAAACAGACGAGGAGCATTGGAAAGGAAAATCCCAACTGTTGACAGTCACGATGTCTAACTCCGTGGGCGGTTTTACAAATTTTGACGACTCAGCGACCCCGGATGATGGAAAATTCCATGTAACGATCGTACCTTCCTTAGATATTTTCCGATTTATTTTTTATTTGCCTAGAATCATGAGAGGCAAATTCTATACGATCCCCGGCATTACTTATTTCACAGCCAAACGCATGAAAATCCAAGCGCAGGAAAAATCTGTGGGCACTCGAACGGATGGAGACACGACAGATGATCTTCCAGTTGAATTATCTGTTGTATCAAAAGGATTAACAGTTTATTCACCAAAGAAAGAAGAAAAAGCTTAGAAATAGTAGTTAACAGAAAGTTGGAAGAAGAGTAATGGATGTATTGTTACACAATCCTTTGTGGTTTTACCTTTTCATTGTGAATTTTTACTTATTTTGTCTGATGGGGTATGATAAACATCAGGCTAGAACTAGCGGCTGGCGTGTTCCTGAGAATAATTTGATATTTGTCAGCCTGTTAGGCGGTGGTTTGGGAGGATTGATCTCTCGAAAAGTTTTCCATCATAAAACGCGGAAAAAGAAGTTTACTATAGGATTCGCTGCAGGTGTACTTGTTGATTTGATTCTCATTTATTTTTTCCATTAAGGAGCAGGAGATGTCGTCTAAAGGAACGAAAACTAAAATCATTCTGAATCTGCTTTTGCTGATTGTGATTTTTGCAATTATTTATTATTTAATCAATCAATCATTTGCAGATATCTTTGCCGAATTGCTGTCTACCAGTGTTGTTGTTTTGGCAGCCGCTGTTATATTAGGGACAGTTTACCAAATCGCTGAAGGGCGCTCAATCAAAGAAATTGCTGAACCTTTCGCGCCGAATTTTACAACGAAAGATGGGTTCTTGACCTCTAGCTATATTGCGTTTTACCGAATCGTTTCATTTGGTACAGGAACGCTGATCTCGGAGATTTATTTTTATAACAAAAAAGGAATGAAGCTATCCCAGGGAGCAGGGGTGACAGCACTCCATATGATTATGTACAAACTGGCAGTGATCACTTATGCATTAGCTGGCTTGGTCATCCAATTCTCTCTTTTTTATTCTAATGGTCCGTCAATGATCTGGTTTATCATCGCTGGTATCCTTTTGACGATCGTGATTGTTGCCTTATTATTGGCGATGTCCGTCAGCTTGAATGTCCAAATATTTTTTGTCAGCTTATCGAATAAGTTATTTAAGAGTGAGCGTTTGCGAAAATGGGTGGATACATGCAATCAGCAGATCTACTCTTTAAGGGAAACGGTCCAAACCATTATCCAAGACAGGACTGCGCTATTGCGGATTTATCTATGGAATATGTTAAAACTTGTATTTTGGTATGTACTTCCCTATTTGATTCTGATTGAAAACCATCCTAAAATAGATTTTCTACTGACCATTTCGTTTATCAGCTTTGCAGTAGTGCTTTCAGGGGTTATTCCTACGCCTGCTGGTATTGGTTCCTTTGAATTTGTCTATTTGTTATTATTCAGACCAGTTGTTGGAACAGTTGACGCAGTTTCTTCGCTTTTACTGTATCGTTTCAGTTCCTTTATCTTGCCATTTCTCTATGGATTTGTGTATGTGATTGCTGAACGGCGAAGAGTGATCAAAGAAGAAATAATAGAAGTAAAAAAAGAGAATAAAGAAAATCAAGGGTAGGTCTTTTATAAGATCTACCCTTTTTTAATAAAAGAAAAACATTAGGAAGCTATGTCACTTGAACATGTAAAACATTTTTTCTTGAAGCAACTCTACCAATGCATTTATTCTTGACTGTCTTTTTTTAAAAGAACCATTAAGGTGCTTAATAGAACAACAAATAAAGCAGAAAAAAATACTCCCTGATAACCATCAATTGAAAAAGTACTTTTACCAAACAATTGGAATACGATACCAAAAAAAGTGATCATGAAGCTTTGACCTATATTTCTGCAAAGGGTGATGAAACCAGATACCGTACTGATTTTTTTTCTGTAGCTAAAGCTTGTGCAGACAAGACACTTGTAGTAACCGTTGTGCCAGTACCAAATCCTGAAAAAGAGGCTAAGATAAGGAAAACGAAATAAGGAGTCATTTGCGGTAGAAATCCTAAAATAAGAAAAACTAAACCATTCACCCCCATACAAAAGGTTAATAAACGTTTCGTTCCAAAATGTTTTCCTAATGGCACAGCAATCATCGATCCAGTAATAAAAAAGATAGAGGAAGGTAAAAGCGCTAAACCACCAGGGCTAGGTGATAAAGAAAGTTGCGTCTGCATCCATAACGGAAGATATACCTGAAACCCCATCATTGCTCCATTCATGAGAAAAGTAACGAGGTTGAACAAAAGAAAGTCAGATGATCTCAATGTTTCGACAGGTAAGACTGGTTCCTTTACTTTATTTTTATAGGAAAGCAAAATGAAAGAAACAAGGATGCCAAAAAGGAAGACGCCACCACCAAGTATAAAATGATCTGGTATTATCTGGATACCAACTAGTAAAAGAAATAAAACTGTAATCAGAAAGAGATATTGTCCCAGTTCTTGATAAGAAAAAGAGACAGACGGACGTTTTTCTTCATCATAGAATAAAAGTAAGATCAAAATCGTTATTAAGCCAACAGGAATGTTTATAAAAAACACCCAGTGCCAACTAAAGTTTTCGACCAATAGCCCACCTAAAAGAGGAGCAGCTAACGAAGCAATCCCCCATGCTGAATTATTCGATCCCATTATTCTTCCACGAGATTCATAATCAAATAAATTACCAATCAGAGAGAAAGTAATGGGCACGATTCCTCCCGCACCTATTCCTTGAACCATCCTAAAAAATACCAGAATAAAAAATGATTGGGAAATATCGCAAAGAAAAGTACCTGTCATAAACAAGAGCAATCCAATTATAAAAATCGGTTTCTTTTCATACTGATCCGCCAGACGGCTGAATACAGGCGTTGACAATGCACTGGAAAATAAGTAACTAGAAAACAGTAAGGCAATCGGAATTTCACGACCAAAACTATTAGCAATAGCATTAGCAGCTGTGATGACGATCGTGGTTTCGACTGCAGTCATAAATGTAGCAAGATAGATTGCTATTAATATCCATCTTTTTTTGTTTGACTCATCTTTTTTCCTCCTAAAAATCTTTTTGAGCATCCTACAAATTGACAAGTTCAATTATTTGTTTTAGAATATGCTTGCGCACGCAATTATATGCCTTGCGAGAATAGTTTGTCAACTAAAAGGAGGAGAAGAATGGAAAACAAAGGCGAAAGCAATTTGAAGTGGTTAGCCAAATTGACCCGAACTTATCAAAAAGAATTAGACCAAGCACTAGCTCCGCTCAAATTAAATTCAACGAATTATTACTTTATTGTGAAAATCCATGATTATCACCAATTGAAACAAGAAGAATTAATCAAATTGACCGGATTGGATGGAAGCAATGTCACCAGAACAATACAGAAGTTGACGAAGATGGGGTTAGTGACAAAAGAAAAAAGTACACAAGATCGCAGAAGTTTTCTTTTAGAATTAACAAAAAAAGGACAAGAACTTCACGCTCAAGTAGTAGAATCTGTAGAAAATGCTCAGAAGAAATTTCTATCAAAATTGACAGCTGATGAGCAAGGAACATTTGAGTATCTGTTAGGAAAATTGGCACAAGAAGAATAGAAGGGCGATCCTCATGAAAAACACATCAAACGTACTAAAGGGACTAGAAGAAATTCCCACTAATTATGAATTAGTCAATGAATTAATAGAACAAAGAAACAAAAAGAAAGTCATCATCATCCGTTATCAAAACCAAGGAATCTATCTTTATAATGGACCAAGAATCATTGAAGTCATGGAAGATAATCATTTAGTCAGTTTTAAGAATCTGTCCGAAACACCCGAAGGAAAATTGTTATCAATCGAACAGGCCAAATCTTTAGCTGAAAAGATATTTCATAAGCTCGTTCCAACTTATGCGAAAGGGTTGACATTTATGCGCATAGAACAGCAAAAACGTAGCTTTATGGACGAAAACAGCGTTGAACAAACATTTCCTGTTCAATGGATCAAATTTGCTCATCGAAATGGAAGCTACAACTGGGTCACACTAGGAGCCAAAGGAAAGCTCATTGAGATGTAAATCGACTCAAGATGGGATTATTTTCACGGACGCCGACAAACGGAAATGTGGGACAATGACGATTGGGTATTAGCTCGAGAAGGAAAAGGGCCTCAGCTTCCAAGTCCGAATGCATTAACCTAACAAGGAGGGACAGAAATGAACACGAACGAACTATATGATGAATTTGATCTTGAACTTTTAGGAAATCTCAGAAATCGGCTGCAGAGACTAGAAGACACAGACTATATGACTGCCTACTATAAAGGATATAGTGCGAGTGGGATGACACTTGACGAAATAAAAGAAGAAATAGACGAATTGTCTCACGCAATTCGAGAATTAGAAGATCGTATGGAAGAAACACAGTGGTAAAAAAATAGTTATGAAAAGCAAATATTTAACATAAATAATCAATGAAAAAAGATCCAAACAGCTGAAATGTTATTATTTTATTGAAAAAGAACGCTTGCCAAATAGATATAATGGATAAGATAATTTTACGTTTGTTTGGCCCTTTTTTTATATACATACAATCAATTTTGTTTTTTTAAGATTTATATAAGACGAGAAAAAAAGTCAAAAAAATATGTGTATATTTTGACCAAAATTGACTAAAGCGATATAATAGTTTTTGTAAAGATCAAAGAAATAAGTGATCTTACCTTTAATTAGGAGGGTATACCTGTATGAATATTGAGAAAATGACTACGACGCTTCAAGAAGCGATTGCTGAAGCTCAACAGATTGCGGTCACTCGAAAACACCAAGATATCGACATTGCCCATGTATGGAAAATCTTTTTACAACCTAATCATTTTGGTCGAAATTTCTATACGGATGCCGGACTGGATGTCGAATCTTTTGAACATGAAATTGATCGTCTACTGGATGAGTATCCAGTTGTTTCTGGTGGAAACGTCCAATATGGACAAAACCTCAGCCAGAATTTCTTTCGATTATTGAATGAAGCAGACCAAATACGTGAAAGCTTCGGCGACGAGTTTCTTTCAACGGAAGTCGTTATTTTAGCGTTGATGAAATTAAAAAATTATCCGTTAACTGTTTATTTGAATAAAAACGGATTATCTGAAAAAGAATTACGTAAAAACATCGAAGAGATGAGAGGAGGAGAAAGAGTGACCTCACCAAACCAAGAAGAACAATACAAAGCATTAGAAAAATACGGCGTCGATTTAGTAAAGCAAGTCAAAAGCGGAAAAATGGATCCAATCATCGGTCGTGATGAAGAAATCCGTGATGTCATCCGTATTCTTTCACGAAAAACAAAAAATAATCCTGTTCTGATAGGAGAACCCGGTGTAGGGAAAACGGCAATCGTTGAAGGGCTTGCTCAACGTATCGTACGCAAAGATGTGCCTGAAAATTTAAAAGATAAAACGATTTTTTCATTAGATATGGGTGCATTGATCGCTGGAGCAAAATTCCGTGGTGAATTTGAAGAAAGACTAAAAGCAGTCTTGAAAGAAGTCAAAAAAAGTGATGGACGTATCCTCTTGTTCATCGATGAAATCCACAATATCGTAGGGGCAGGAAAAACAGAAGGAAGTATGGATGCCGGAAATCTGTTGAAACCAATGCTTGCTCGCGGTGAATTACATTTGATCGGTGCCACAACTTTAGATGAGTACCGTCAATATATGGAAAAAGACAAAGCGTTGGAACGTCGCTTTCAAAAGGTATTAGTCAAAGAACCAACAGTGGAAGATACGATCAGTATTCTGCGTGGATTAAAAGAACGTTTTGAGATCCACCATGGTGTTAACATCCATGACAACGCATTAGTAGCAGCAGCTACTTTATCTGACCGTTATATTACTGATCGGTTCTTACCGGACAAAGCAATCGATTTGATCGATGAAGCCAGTGCAACGATTCGGGTAGAAATGAACTCTATGCCAACGGAATTAGATCAAGTTACTAGACGTTTGATGCAGTTGGAAATCGAAGAAGCTGCACTGAAAAAAGAATCAGATGATGCAAGTAAAAAACGCTTGAAAAATTTGCAAGAAGAATTAGCTGAACTTCGTGAAGAAGCAAATGCGATGAAGATGCAGTGGGAAACAGAAAAAGAAGAAGTCAATTCTGTTTCAGCAAAACGTGCTGAAATCGATAAAGCAAAACACGAATTAGAAGATGCAGAAAATAACTATGATTTAGAACGCGCTGCTGTATTGCGTCATGGTACGATACCTCAATTAGAAAAAGAATTGAAGGAATTAGAAGCTAAAGCAAAAGACAGCGAGATTAAGATGGTTCAAGAGTCCGTTACCGAAAATGAGATTGCTCAAGTCGTTGGCAGATTAACGGGTATCCCCGTAACGAAACTTGTAGAAGGTGAACGAGAAAAACTGATTAAATTGAATGAAACACTTCATAAACGAGTGATTGGTCAAGATGAAGCAGTTGATGCGGTCAGTGACGCGGTGATTCGTTCACGTGCTGGATTGCAAGACCCAAATCGTCCTCTAGGTTCTTTCCTTTTCCTAGGACCAACTGGTGTCGGAAAAACCGAATTAGCGAAAGCGTTAGCTGAGAACTTGTTTGACTCAGAAGATCATATGGTACGGATCGATATGAGTGAATATATGGAAAAACATGCTGTGTCTCGTCTAGTCGGAGCTCCTCCAGGCTATGTAGGTTACGAAGAAGGTGGTCAATTAACGGAAGCTGTCAGACGAAATCCTTATACAATCGTCTTGTTGGATGAAATCGAAAAAGCGCATCCCGATGTCTTCAATATCTTGTTACAAGTCCTAGATGACGGACGCTTGACTGATTCAAAAGGGCGAGTAGTAGATTTCAAAAATACGGTTCTGATCATGACCAGCAATATCGGTTCACAGTTACTGCTGGAAGGCGTGACTGCTGATGGAACGATTCCAGAAGCAGTGGCTGAACAAGTCAACACGCTATTACGTGGAAACTTCAAACCAGAATTCTTGAACCGAATCGACGACACGATTTTATTTACACCATTGAGCCTAGACAACGTGAAAGGTATCGTTGACAAAATGGTGGCACAATTGGCGCAACGTCTGGAACATCAAGAAATCCTGTTGACGATCAGTGATGAAGCCAAAACGTGGATCGCTGAAAATGCTTATGAACCAGCATATGGTGCAAGACCACTGAAACGATTTATCACTAAGGAAGTAGAAACACCACTAGCTAAAGAAATCGTTGCAGGGCATGTTATGCCTAAATCAAAAGTAACGATTACTTTACTTGATGGACAACTTCATTTCAAAACAGAAGAACTAGAAGAAATCGTCTAATCTTCAAATTGAGACTATGAAAGAAAAAGGGGGTGTGACATAACTAGTGTCACACCCCCTTTTTCCGAATAAATTCCAGAAGTAGCTTCTTCGAAAAATAAGTCGAAATTCCTTGAAGCTGCCCGCTTCTGCCACAATCTCTTTTATTAAATATTTTTTACTTTTTCTAATTTATAACTTTCAAAATAACGCTCATCTTTATTACTTTGAGACCAAGCAAACAATCCCATCAAGGCAGCACCTATCGTATTTGTCAGCAAGTCGCCCATCGTATCCATCAATGCTGCTCGTCCGACAAACAGTGTGCCGTCAGAAGCAGCAAAGCGTTGAAGATTCATGCCTAAGAATTGGTCACATAAGAATTCCCAGAACTCCCAAAACACGCCGCAAAGTCCAGCAAACGCAAAGCCGAATAAGAGGAACAACCAAGGACTGGTTTTTGATATCTCAGCATCTTTCATCAAGTAACCAATCAATCCATAGCCAAGAGCTGTCAGGACCATTGGACTCACAGCGTGTAAAATTTTGTCCCAAAAAGAGATGATACTGATCAAATGCATCCCTGTGCCTAAAAAGACAGAGATGAACAAGAAAAACCAGTAAAACAAAACGATTGCTGCTGGTATTTTAAGTTTGAAAACTTTCAAAATGACTTGTGGCATGAAAATCAATGCAATCCCTAATAAAGATTCCACGATAAATGTGATTCCTTGAGAAGTCGAATATTTTTGTGTGATAAATTCATAAAAATTATAGCAGACAACGAATATTCCAAAAGCAAGTAAAGCTATTTGCACCTTTTTGATTTCTTTAATCACTGAAAGTCCCTCCATCTAAAAATCTTTTTACTTCTGAAAGCAACTCAGTTTCTGAAGAAACCACTTTTCCGTTCAATTTGATCAGACCTATTGTATATAAGTTCAGGTAGTGAAATTGATTTTCAGCTGTTTCTTGTAGTGCAGCGATTTTTTTCGGGTGGGTTCCGCCTTGCTGTCGAGTATCAGTATATAAGCCGATCACTGGGATGCCTTTCGCATAAGCCACACCGATTTCCGATGCTACCCCGGCATCGATCGTCAGCCCATCTAGTAAAGCAATCATTAAATCACTAGCCAACACTTTTTCTGTGTCAGCAAGAGCAATCATTCGACTGTCTGCATAAGCAGTTTTGTCATTGATTGCTTCATTTTCTTGAGGAAGATAGATCGAAAGCTCAGAAGAAAGCTCTCTGATTTCTTTAACTAACTGTCGGTTGTATAACAAATCACTTTTAGCAAACATTGGTGCGGCAAAATAAATTTTCATCTAAACATCATCCTTCTTATCAAAAATAATCGCTAAAGTAAGCTTCCATGTTTGGAATGATACGCTCTAGTGACTTCAGTGTTTCTTCATCTGTTTCTAACCGTTCGATTCTTGCCAAATAAGAAGCACGTCGATAATTCATCATCAAGCAAGTCAATGTTTGGATATTCAATCGAACAGGGTTTCCTATAGGTTCATTCAAGACACGGACTTTTCCCTGTTCATCCCATGTTAAAGCAAAGACGCCATTATTCCAAGGAGCGACAGGATCTTCAATGATGAAATGAAAAGCATCAGTTGTTCCAACAAACGGAAACCGTTGAAGGAATTCTTTTACATCAACGATCCGAGCCATAAAATATGGTTCGATCTGCTCTTTGATCTGACTATCTTCAATCAAAAATGCTAAAGGCTCATTTTTATAAATATCTCCATGTACCCAGTAGATCATGGAAAAATGTGCGGAAATAAAGTTCCATAAGCCATTTCGAGCTTCTTGATCAAGATAGAACATTTCTTTTACGTGAAATATTTCTTCAGCTACCCAGTAGAATAGAACACCTCTTGGTTCATGGTTGCTATCGTAGTAGACAGCGGCTGTGCGCTCATCTTCATTTTCGAAACGCCAATACTCTTCCCAATGAAAATCACTGCGGAATAAAGCACCATGGTTTTGTTGGGCAAATTTGTCATAAACGGAAAATACGTCTGGATTATCAACTGGTAATCGCTCAACCATACCACTTACTGGGATTTGTTTAGGTAGCTGTGTATCTCTGATTTTAAAGGAAAGTTTATCAGACATGATTTCCCATCCTTTACGCCGATAGTAGGGGATACTGTAAGGATACAAATAAGAGATCCATTGCTTATTCTTGCGCATATTATCCAATGCAATGATAATTAGATCTTGCATCAATCCATGGTTAGCATATTCTGGATAAGTTCCAACTCCAGTCACACCACCCATTTTATAACGTGCACCGTGAATATTGACTTCACAAGGATAGATAGCGATTTGAGAGATCAGTTTATTTTCGTGGAACCATCCGAACACTTTCGATACTTCCAAAATCGGTTTTTTGGAACGGATAAAAGCTCGTTTATTCTCAAACCCGCTTTCCTCGATATCTGCTTCAGTCACTTGGAACACATAGGAAAGCAATTCATTGAATTGATCGATATGTTCTTGAGTGACCGGTTTTAATTCAAGATTTTCTCTAAAATCTTTTTGATCCATTTTTTCATCTCCATTTATTAGCTTGATAACAGTATAGCAAAATTCTACAAAAAAAACTTCTATAGCTGACTAATTAAAAACTCTTTAAATTACTGCTTTTCGTTGGTATAATGGAAAGTGCTGATTATATGAAAAGAGGAGACGCTATGGATATAAAGAAAATGAAAGAACGCCAAGAGCAGATTCGTAATTTTTCGATCATCGCTCATATCGACCATGGGAAATCTACATTGGCCGATCGTATTTTAGAAATGACGCACACTGTGACGTCTCGCGAAATGCAAGATCAGCTGTTAGACTCGATGGATTTGGAACGTGAACGTGGAATCACGATTAAATTAAATGCTGTAGAACTCAATTACACAGCGAAAAATGGAGAAACATATATCTTTCACTTGATTGACACCCCAGGGCACGTCGACTTCACCTATGAAGTCTCTCGAAGCCTTGCTGCCTGTGAGGGTGCCGTTTTAGTGGTCGATGCAGCACAAGGAATCGAAGCCCAAACATTGGCCAATGTTTATTTAGCCTTAGACAATGATTTGGAGATCCTGCCAGTCATCAATAAAATCGACCTACCCGCAGCAGATCCCGAACGTGTCCGTCAAGAAATCGAAGACGTAATCGGAATTGATGCTAGTGAAGCTGTATTAGCTAGTGCCAAATCAGGGATTGGGATTGAAGATATTCTCGAGCAGATCGTGGAATATGTTCCTGCACCAAGTGGAGACTTAGATGCACCGCTAAAAGCTTTGATCTTTGACTCTATTTATGATAGTTACCGCGGTGTTGTTCTAAATGTCCGAATCACGGACGGTATGGTCAAACCCGGAGACAAAATCAAACTGATGAGTAATGGAAAAACATTTGATGTTACAGAGGTCGGGGTCTTCTCGCCAAAAGCAGTTGCTAGAGACTTTTTGATGGTCGGTGATGTCGGTTATATCACAGCAAGTATCAAAACTGTCCAAGATACACGAGTAGGGGATACAGTAACGTTAGCAGACAATCCTGCCGCTGAAGCTTTACCAGGTTACCGAAAAATGAATCCGATGGTTTATTGTGGTCTTTATCCAATTGATACTTCTCGTTACAACGATTTGCGGGAAGCTTTAGAAAAACTGCAATTGAATGATGCTGCTTTACAATTCGAACCAGAAACCTCTCAAGCATTAGGTTTTGGGTTCCGCTGTGGATTCCTCGGACTTCTTCATATGGATGTCGTCCAAGAACGCTTGGAACGGGAATTCGATCTAGAATTGATCACGACTGCACCATCCGTTATTTACCATGTTAATAAAACGGATGGTACGACTGCTACAGTAGATAACCCGGCAGATTTTCCTGAACCTGTAACGATCCAGGATGTAGAAGAACCATTCGTCAAAGCACAGATCATGGTCCCAAATGATTTTGTCGGTGCAGTAATGGAACTTTCTCAACGAAAACGGGGAGAATTCATTACGATGGATTATTTAGATGATTACCGAGTAAATGTCGTCTATAATATTCCGCTTTCTGAAATTGTCTTTGACTTTTTCGACAAATTGAAATCAAGCACGAAAGGCTATGCCTCATTGGATTATGAAATGTCTGGTTATCAAAAAAGCAAGTTAGTGAAGATGGATATCTTGCTGAATGGAGAAAAAGTCGATGCATTAAGCTTTATCGTTCACCGAGACTTTGCCTATGAACGTGGAAAAGCAATCGTTGAAAAACTGAAAAAACTAATCCCACGCCAACAATTTGAGGTGCCAATCCAAGCAGCTATTGGACAAAAAATCGTTGCCCGTTCAGACATCAAAGCCTTGCGTAAAAACGTCTTGGCTAAATGTTATGGTGGAGATGTTTCTCGTAAACGTAAACTCTTAGAGAAACAAAAAGAAGGGAAGAAGCGGATGAAACAAATCGGCTCAGTCGAAGTTCCGCAAGAAGCCTTCATGGCCGTTCTGAAGATGGATGAGGAAGAAAGTAAGAAGTAGCAAGGAATTTAGGAGTTTCTTAGCTTTCAAAATTTGTGAAATTCAAAAATATTCGCCCTATGTTCGCCCAAGTTTTTACTTGGGCGAATTTTTTGCATTTTAAATCAAAGATCTTTTCAGACGTTGGGCGAAAATATCAACAGCTTCATTTTTCATTTTTTTGGTTACATGTGCGTAAGCATCCATAGTAGTAACTAATCTAGAATTACCAACTCGAGCCTGGATTTCTTTTGGGTTTGCCACCGGATTGTTACCGGTGGCTTTTTTTGGTAAAATTCAAGAATTTTTTCTTAAATTCTCCATGATATCTATCGTTTCAGTTTTTATCTTATTTGTCACATGAGAATAGGTGTACATCTAATAATGCTTTGGATACCTTGGAATCAGTGGATGAGTTGGAAACAACTTTGGATTAATCAAAAGAATCCATGTATAAACTGAGTTATGCCGTTTAAGTTAGCGCAGAATCCCTAGCTATTTAAAAAATGGTTTGGCTAAGATCTCTCAAAAAGAGTATTTATTCAAATAACTTTTTAGAAAAATAATTAGGCTAGAAACAAAAGAAGCCAGCTACAAGAGCTGGAAAAGTTAATTTTTTGTATTCAGATAAATTAATATACAAATAAAAAATACTATCGAAAACACTAACCCAACTAAATAATTGGATAAAAAAAGGGGATCAGAATCTGAATCATCCCAAATCTTGATCATGAAATAGATAAATGGGAGGAATGAGACGACCAATAAACAATATTTTTTACGCCATATTTTCAAACAACTTAGAACAATAATTTTATATGCACAAGTAACCCAGAATAAGATTTTACTAATAAATAATAAAGTTATATCCCCTTTATTTTTTCTCTTTCCCAATATATTTATTTTATCACTATTTATTTATTATGATAAAAAAATGAGACTAAGGGGAGAAGTCACAACAAAGTTTCTGAAGAAGAAGTATATAAAATGGCAAATCGGCGTGTTGTTAATGCGAGTGAGGCTATTCGTAAGTTTGGATTTCTATATTAGATAATGATCGTCAATGGGAGGGAACGGAATAAAAATAAAAGACAGATTTTACGATAGTAGTCATGGTATTGATGGTTAAATACTAGATATGCCGATAAAGTACCCTAATTAATTCGGATTGAAAGAATGATGAAATGCGATAGACAGCAACGGTTGAAAAATAGTAAGAACAATTAGGAAGAGTTGAAATTCACATCCTTGTTTTTACTATTTCCGTTGCTGTCTATCAATTTATAAACATCAAAGTTATGTTTACTTAAAATATATCAATTGCTTATTGTCAAAGATAAATATAATACGCATCAGCTTTCGAAGTAACAGAATTTACCTTATGGAGTCCTTCTAATTTGATGTGGAGTTCATTGGCAACTTCTTCAATATATTTGTTAAATATCCTATTTTCTAATTTTAAACAATTAGCAATCTCTATAGAAATAACTTTTTTACGTTCTTTTCCTATAAACTGAATATTAAAATTCCTTATAACGTTGTTTCTATCACTTTCATTAGGAAAGCTACTTCTCATTGATACATATTCTTTTATAGATGCAAGAGTGCTTTTTATCATTTGAAATTCATCCATAACTTCACCTTCTCTAATTATTTTAATTTTAATTTAATTATACATGATACTTCTGTTTTTAGCCATTTTTTTGCTGAAGAGAAGATTGAGGTCATTATGCAGGAGAAGAATGAAGAGGCAGCTAATTAGTCAAATGAAAAATTTGATAAAACAAATCAAACACAGATTACAATAAATGGTCGTTTTTGCAGTTTGATCGTGTAAGATTTGTAAAATAATAAAGCTAAGATAAGCACAGCGGTTTCTAGTAAGGCGTATTATGAATTGATCCACAACAAGATAAATCAGAATTTTATTTAAATGAGTAAAAAAAGAGAAAATAAGGCACTTAAAGTCTAGCGACTACCGTTAGGGGAAAAGATAAACAGATTCTTTTCATATTTTTTAGTTACATAGACATTCAGAAAAAAAGACAATCAACTAGTGATTGTCTTTTAGAAAATTTCCAATTATTTTTGTGATATTACTAGAAAATGAGACAAGAGCAAGACCTAAAATATTTATGAAAAAATTGAAATCTAAAAAAATAGCATTAAGTATAACAAGAATCATTCCGGTGTATAAAAATATATTAGCATTAAGTTTGTTGATAAGCGTCATTTTTCTTCCTCCTATCACTTTTAGATAAGAGTATCTCTTATTTATTTTATAGTCAATACCTTAATAATAAGTCGACAGAAACAAGAATTAAGGAGAAACAGTTGGATGTCAAGTGATAGTACTAGTATAAAGACAAAAACAACAAGTGAGAAAATTTATAGTTATAAAAGCAGAAAAATTAATAATTCTTATAAAGATATCGCAAAACAACGATAAAAAGAATAAGAGATAAAAACAACCCTACTACGTAAAAATTTAATGCTGAAAGCGATTGATAAAATGTATGTTTTATTATTTTTATTATAAAAAACGCAGATGGTAAAAAAGAAAGCACTAATATAATCGCTTTTCTAGAACGTTTAGTGAAGTAAAAGAAAGAGATGACACCAATACAGACTGGAATCCAAAATAAAAGCATACTAAATGTGACCACAGCATCATCTCCCATATAGTCTTATATCAATTAGGACAATAGCATTTTATCAACTAATAGCCAACTAATAACCAAATAATAAGAAGAATAGTTTCGAATGAATCACAGATACCTCAAATTAACAAAATTAAGAAAACACGAACTAACTGCAGCGAAAGCAAAATTAAAAAAAGAATACGGAGCTTCTGCAGAAGAAACATATAAAGTTGCGAAAAATTGTATTGCTAATATAATCACACTGCAAACATTTTGTTTAAAAACGGAAGTAGTTAACGAAGAACAAAAAGAAACTAGATATTACTCGATTAATTGATAGAGAGATCATTCATTGAAGGTCTTTCTCGTTGGTTAATCAATTATTGTGATTTTCTGAAATTTCACATCTTTTTTATTTATATTTAAACCGTATATCGAGTGATTATCCTTGTGTTAGCATTACATCCGTGTTATAGTAAATAAGTAATCTAATTTGAAACGTAATCTGAGCGATATATTCACACTATAAAAACTCCTTTTACCAAGTAATATTAATTGCAATAAAACACGTATTATATACGTATCAGGAGGAAATATATATGAATAACGGTACAGTAAAATGGTTTAACTCAGATAAAGGTTTTGGTTTCATCACTGGTGAAGATGGAAATGACGTATTCGCTCATTTCTCAGCAATCCAAGGAGAAGGCTTTAAGTCTTTAGATGAAGGACAAGCAGTTACTTATGATATTGAAGAAGGACAACGTGGTCCTCAAGCAGTAAATATCGTAAAATAATGTTGAACGTTAACCGCCTCATATGAGGTGGTTTTTTTGTTTATATGGGTAGAAAATTTTTCTCTCACATTTATCCCACGGTGATTGGATAAGCTACGAAAAATTTGAAATAATACGAAATAGTATGAAAAACAATCGAGCATATACCAATTGCAAAGACTTCTATATAAAGCAATTTAAACCTTATTGGAAATGTATGTAATACTTTTAGAATACAAGAATATAGGTAGCTTTCATGGCTGCTTTGTAAATGGACGAGGAAGAAAGCAAGAAGTAGCAAGGTTTTTGAGGATTTATACTGTGTATACATGCATTTGCCACCGGATTGCCACCGGTGGCTTTTTTATTGTGGGGCTATTTTAGATGAATTTTGGGTAGATATTTTCTTAATTCAGATGTTTGAAAAGAAGAGACTAGATTTTTTTATTTTTTCTAGGGCGTCATCATAATTTTGTTTGATCATATCTTTAAATAGTCTATCCATCAAATAAAGTAGTGCATTTCTAGAGTCTGTAGGAATCTCTTTGAATGTTAAGATATTTTTTTCAAAACAGCCTATGCTGAGTTCATGGGTACAAAATTCAGATAGTGTACTCTCTATTCCGTTTGTTACTAAAATCTTTTTGATCCCTTCAGGAAGATATTTTTGACAATCAATTATTTCTTGGCATTCTCCGCTATTGGATATCATTAATACAACATCATCTTTATTGAGTAAAGGAATACTTCTTACCTGTTCATCAAATGAGCGAAAAAACATAATTTTAGTTGGGTCTACCTTGTGAACTTTTAAGTAAAAATCAAGTGCAGTGACCTGAGACATCTGAAAAGCTAATATATAAATTCGGTTAGCGTTAATTAAGATATTCACTGTATCGTTATAAACTTTGGTATTCAATAATTTGTTCACTAATTGAAAAGGTCGAAGAAAATCTCGTTCCTTATTATCACAATCAAACGGTGAATTACCATAATTAAACTTCATTTCTTGAAATCCTGAATATCCAATTTTTTTTGAGAAGGAATTATTGAGCTTGGAACACTATAAGTTTTTTCTGCAAGCTCTCTAGCGGTACATGTTTCAAGGCAGTCAGGATTTTCTAATATATATTTTGCTATTTCTTGATGATTAGCTGAGAAGTCCTCCATACCTTGTTTTATTCGTATTAACACATCATTCATTCTTTATTCTCCTTTCGCGAACAAATTTCCAAAATGATTAAATACATTGAAATTTTGTATTCTTGTGGTTATTCTCTATCAAGAAAGCGCTTTTTAATCAATAAAAATATTTTAGGAGGGTAACAAATGAAAATAGTCGGAATCACAGCATGTGCTGCGGGAATCGCTCATACTTATATGGCACAGGCAGCAATTGAAGAAGCTGCCAAAGAACTCGGCATAGAAGCTAAAGTTGAGGCTCAAGGGACAATAGGAACAGAAAATGAGTTGACATCAAAGGAAATTGACGAAGCTGATCTCGTAATAATTGCGGCAGATATCAATATTGATAAAGGGCGCTTTGGTGGAAAAAAACTTGTGGAAATTGATACGAATACTGTATTGAAAGATCCGCAAAAAGTGATTCAAGATGGTTTGCAAAATGCGACTGTATTTGGTGCAAAGGGTACAAAAATTAACGGAAACATAGAGATTGGTACTTCTTCTAATAAGTTTGTCCGCTATTTAATGTCAGGGCTTACAGATATGATTCCAGTTACAATTGCTGCCGGGCTTCTTCTGGCAATTGCAAATGCAATGGCGTTTCATCCAGATCCAAATAACGCTGATCTAGTTGTCTGGGGATTCCAAGAAACCACTTCCGGAGAATTTTTCTCAAAACTTTTTGATTTAGGTAAAGTAGGATTTACCTTGATGATCCCTATTTTTGCGGCAGGAGTAGCTCGAGCAATTGGAGATAAGCCAGCTGTAGCACCTACTTTTATTGCTGGATATATTATTAATGATCCAACTTTTTTAAAAACGGAAACCGGAGCAGGTTTTATTGGAGCGATTTTAGTTGGATTTGGAGTAGGCTACCTTGTTAAAATGTTGAAGAAAATTCCTTATCCACATCTCTTAAAACCAGTAGTTCCAATTTTGATCATTCCTCTGATTGCAACATTTATTTCTTTTACCCGTGGTGCTAGTTAATTTTAATATCCTAAAGAATA
>ULRM01008093.1_pt1 | contig 22370 bp, 19 predicted proteins | sample 1955551 | NCBI WGS metagenome assembly ULRM01 (sample SAMEA4835686, study PRJEB28245) | human gut metagenome | biome: gut microbiome; material: fecal sample | place: Denmark | collected 2008
CGTGATTCATGGGCAGCGTAGCAATATTTTGCGCTTACTTTTTTCTAATATAAAATTGTTCAATTTGACTATTCAATACATCAGATAATTCATTCATACTCCGTAGCACTTCTAATCTTATAATCTTATATCCATCTAACAATTCAATATTCTCCGCATAATCCTCAGTATGAGATACTGATTTGGGATATTCATTGTATCTTGTTAATACAACAGGAATAAAACCACATTTAGAATTCTTGGTAACTGGCAATAATAGCTGCATATTCTGCCCGTATTTACTAATAAAAATATCTACCCCTTTGTTGTACTCCATAAATGACTTGGTTCTAATTAAATAACTTCCTGTCCAATTATATGTTTTCCCGAAAATAAGATCCTTAAATATATTTTTATCGTTTGCCTCTGCAATATTACTCGTAAAACTAGATACTACTTTATTCAATTCAACATTGAAAATTTCCCCTTCATTTCTAACCACACTTACTTCTGGATTTTCCTTAAGGTACGATATCTTTAATTCTATATTTCTTGGATATATATAATCATCTATATCTAACACCTCAAAATAAGCCCCTTTAACGTATTTCAATGCCATATCAACGGCTGATGCTGCTCCTCCATTAGATTTTTTCAAACAAATAAATTGGATTCCTTTATTTAAAAACTTGGGTTCCCATGAAATTGCTTTCTCATATGAAGCATCTGAAGAACCATCATCACAAAATATAAATTGAATTTCTCTATATGTTTGTTCTAAAATGGAATTGAAGCATTTTTCAATATACCTTTCTCCATTAAAACATGGCACTATAATAGATACTATATTCTCATCAAACAACATGTTTTCTCCTTATTTTTGCACTACACCATCAAAAGATAGTGTTTCTTTTATAATATCACTTCTATTATGAATATTCCGGATGATTTTACATCAGCTGTCCAGTGATATGGAAATCACTTTTTAGATCCGCTTTTGTGCATACCGAATTATAATTTCCGCTGGGACATTGGTAAAGACTGCTACGCACTGCAGATGCGGCAAGGTATTGACCAATCTCCCAGCAGAAATGGATAGGTCATCAAGCACAAAATAGGTGATTTCCGAGTACCGGAACTCTGATTTCCAATTTTTCGGATTTATGATTTCTCAACACAAGAATATCCATACTATACTATTAATTAACAATGATCTTTTTACAGCTAGACAACTTCTTTACTCTATTACTCCAACCTCATTAGTAATTATCTACTTTTCCAAAATATCTGCAATTCGCTCGCAAGCATGCCCATCACCATATGGATTCGTAGCATATGCCATAGTGTTATATGCAACTTCATTATCTAACAACTCTGTGAAATTTTGATATATCATTTCTTCCTCAGTACCGACTAGTTTCAATGTTCCTGCTTCTATTCCTTCTGGACGCTCTGTCGTATCTCGCATAACAAGAACCGGTTTTCCAAGACTAGGTGCCTCCTCTTGAATACCACCAGAATCTGTCAATATCAAATGGCTCTTGGCTAAAAAATTGTGGAAATCTAAAACCTCCAACGGCTCAATTATATGAATTCTTTCATCATCTCCTAAAATTTCATTTGCAATTTCACGAACTAACGGATTCATGTGAATTGGATATATGGCTTTTACATCCTCATGTTCGTCCATAACACGTCGAATTGCGCGAAACATATTTTTCATAGGCTTACCTAAATTTTCCCTCCGATGCGCCGTAATCAAAATCAAACGACTACCTTCAGCCCAATCAAGCTCTGGGTGATTATAAGTATTTTTTACTGTCGTTTTCAACGCATCAATAGCCGTATTACCTGTAACATAAATTGATGTTGGATTTTTACCTTCCCGAACAAGATTTTCTTTAGATATTAATGTCGGAGCAAAATTATATTGGCTAATGATACCTACTGCTTGACGGTTAAACTCCTCTGGAAAAGGGGAATCAATATTGTATGTTCTTAATCCAGCCTCAACATGTCCAACAGGTATCTGTAGATAAAAACTAGCTAAAGCAGTCACAAATGTAGTGGATGTATCTCCATGAACAAGAACAATATCTGGTCTTACTTCCTCTAAAACTATTTTAATACGCTCAAGGATATTAATTGTGACATCAAATAACGTCTGCTTATCCTTCATAATAGACAAGTCATAATCTGGAACAACGTGAAATGCCTCTAAAACCTGATCTAGCATTTGTCTATGCTGACCAGTCACACACACAATTGTTTCTATATTTTTTCGCTTTTTTAATTCACTCACTAACGGACACATTTTAATAGCTTCTGGTCTTGTACCAAAAACCAACATTATCTTTTTCATAAACTTTTTCCTTCCTATATTTTATCAACAATTTTATTTATACGAATTTTTTTATATATAAAACTAGCCGGATATAATAAATAAAACCACATTGGAATAGAATAATAACACTTGCATTCTTTTTTCCAATAACACATTGTTAAGATTGCATATTTTATCCTTACTTTAGTTGTTTTAGCTTTAGCATATGACAAAAAATAAGTATATGCGCTTCCAATAGGATTTTCTTGTAAAAGTTTGTGATAATTACTAGTTAATCCTTCTTCCTGATACTCACCAATATATAGTGCTTCATCCATAAGAAGCATTTCCCCATATTTATCAAGTTCATAATATAATGCACTTTCAGATAAAAACTTCTCTTGGGCAAATACTGGAAACAGACATTTTTTCAAAATATCTGCACGAAAAAATAATACCGTATCCCCTGAAAAGCCATACTTATTCACCAAATCAAACATTTGTATCGATTCTATTCCATCAGGAAATTCAGAACATAAAAATGTACCATCCATTGCCTGACGCTTAGCAATTACTCCTATACTTTTCGGATTTCTTTTCATAACCCAAAATTCCCAAAGTTTTTGTAATGCATTAATTTGAAGTTTATCATCTGAGTCAACACAAACAATTAATTCTCCTCTTGCATTCTCAACTCCCATATTATGAGCTGTGTGTTTCCCACCATTTTCCTTATATAGATATTTTATTACTATTGTTCCTTCTTGTATATATCCGTTGATTAATCCTCGCGTCAAATCTGTCGATCCATCATCTATGATTATCCATTCGAACTCTCTCATACTTTGTTGGCAAAGAGACTGATAACAACGCTCCAACAAATTTGCTCTATTATAAGAAGGAGTTATCACACTTATCTTTATTCCCATTATTTTAAATTTCTCCCACTTCATATAAATAATCATCAAATTATTTTTCTTATTGAATCAAATATGATATTCCTAAAAAATATGAATTCATCTGTTTTATAAAATAAACTACAAAAAACTATGTTTACAATAATAGTTATTCCTATTCCACTAATGAAAAATAGTATTATTCCATCAAAATATATACTCATAAAATCTACCAATTGATTTGCTAAAAGATTCAATACTAAAATTAAGCTTACCCGAACAAGTAACTCTATATAATATGTTAAAACTTTTTTATTAAAGCATTCCTTAAAAACTATCACGGGGTCTTTCACGTATATTGTTGTCAGATAAGCTATTATCGTTCCTAAAAAAACACCTGATATTCCCATTTTCTTAACTAAAATCAAAGAGAGAACTAAATTTACAAGTGCTGTAGCAACTGCCCTGTATTTTGTTTGCCAATATAATCCACATGCATCTTTAAAAATATTGATAACATTATTTAGACCAGGGATTAAAAACATAAGACATATTAAAAACACATTAAACTTAGAAAAAACGGCATAATCTCCTACCCATACAGAAATAAATACATTCAGCAAACAGTTAAGTCCAATGAATAAATATCCATACAGCCAAAAGTTTACAAAATTCAACTTTTTAAACACGTCAAATAATTTATCTGAATTTTCTTCAGCATTTAAATTTCCAATACTTGCAGTAAAAGAATTAAAAAATGCAGCAATAACTCCTTTTAGCACATTTACAATCATAGTATAATTCGAATACAGACCTACAGTTAATGTATCTATGAATGTTGAAATTATGATATTATCTGTTGAAGAATACACAACACCACTAATTTTTGTCAAAGATAGTGAAAAAACATTTTTCATTAAGTTATTTAGCTCTTGACGTGTTAATTTATTAATCCTACCCTTCTTTACCATTGGATACAACTTCTCCACGGTCCTACTTAAAGAATAATTTTTTACCGTAATTAAAATAGTCCCGATAATTAAATACAAATAATAGTTTTTAAAAACAAATAAAGCAATAAGTTGAAATAATGTAGTCACTATTTGATATAACATATCTTTTTTACTAACCATATATGCTTTCTGATCCGCATAAAGTATAGTAATTTTATAACTAAATAAAAAATATGGTACTATTGTATTTAATAAAAATAAATAGTAGATATTATAATAATTAATATCAACCGTTATATCAAAATTTACAAAGTAATCTAAATATGGGACTAGCATTAATCCCATTGCTAAAATAATACTTCCTATTACTAAATAACAACGCCTAAACAAATTCATATAACTAGCAATTTTGTCTGTATTATTTTGAGCCAATGGTTTATACAAGCTGAATGAAATTGCATTTCCAATTCCTAATTCAGCAATAGATAAAAAACTAAGTATATTAGAATATAGTCCATTGAGTCCTAGGTAATTTAATCCAAGTGAATGAATAAAAACTGTTCTATTAGCAAATGTAAGAATTGTAGAAACTAACATACTACCTAAAGAAAAAATAATATTCCTTGTAGAATTCTGTGTTCTATTCATTTTTTTTACCTACCCAATTTTCATAAATCTGTTTTACAGATTCATACAAGACATCAACATATGCTGGAATTATATTAGATAATTCATCCTTTATTTCTTGTCTTTTCTGAAAGAGATTTACAAATTTATTGAAAAGAGCCTTTTCATTATCTATCTTGTCAACTGAAATAACATAATCGTCTACGTTTCCAAACAAATCTTGAGCAATACCTCTCGATTTAACAGAATATCCCACTACTAATGTTGGAACACAAGTTGAGTACGCTGCAATGGATGCATGCGTTCTAGCAGCAATTAAAAATTCACATTTAGAAATATAATATTTAAGTTCATCACAAGGCATATCATCAATCAATAAAATTCTTGTATTGTTCAAGATTCTCGCATATTTCTTCAATAACGCATAATCATTATTATCGGATGTAACAACATGTGGAATAAGTAAAATGTCATATTCCGTATTTTCTAATACATATGTGACAATTACCTTGATATTTTCAAAGATAATTCCTTGTTCCACTTCTCTACGTTCAACTAAAGGACTGATATTTATTCCTATATATTTTTTATATTCATAATATCCTAATTGTAACCGTTCTGGTTTTTTAGGTTTCAAAATAAAAGCAGGATCTGGGCATAAATAACAATTATTGATTCCTTTATCATGCAATGAATTGTATGAAATACTCTCTCGAACATAAATTCTGTCAAATTTTTCAAAATCCTTCTGCATCTCATCAGTTATCAATTTTTCTTCTATTGAAGCTCCCCATAAAATAGATGGTTTTTCATATATTACAGCCATTTGATGAAGATAGTATAGCCAATCTGAATCCTCATAACAATAATTATCTCCCCCTACCGATATCGCGAGATCACATTCTTGAAAATATTCGCGAAATTGCTCTAAATGTAATCTCCCTTTAGGTCTCTTTAATAATCTAAGCCTACAAAATATTCTCTGAAAAATAGAATAAGTTTTCTGAAATGAATATGGAATTAATTCAATATTTGATTCAACTCTATCATAGTTACTATTTGTTGTTCCAATAAAATAATAATTATCACCAAATAATTCCATAGTAGTCTCATTTATTGCTTCACAACCATGATTCTGACTACTACCATTAGCAAATAATAGAATCTTCATTCTTCTCCCCCTCTAATATTTTATGTAATTTCAAAAAATATTGCTCTTTTAAATTGAAATAGTCTATTTTATTTGATTTCATTGGAATATATCTATTTTGAAAATAATCTTTCATTGCTTCTACAAGGTTAGTATAATCAGATACAATTATACCATTTACACCACTATCAATAATTTCTTCTGGTCCACCACACTTTGTACTTATAACCCACTTATTTAATAAGATTCCTTCCAAAACAACTAATCCAAAGCTTTCTTTTTGAGATGCACAAATAACTGCATCACTCTGTAATATAATTGGATATGGATTTTTTTTCGTTCCTAAAAAATGAATATATTGATCACATGACCTTTCACAGGCATATCTCTTTAACTCATTAAGCTGATAGCCTTCTCCGACAATCACTAATCCAACATTATATTTTTCTTCTCTCAGATCACATACTGCTTTTATAATATTCTCTACACCTTTTTCAGCAGACAAACGTCCTATGTAACAAAAGACACATTCATAAGGTAGTGGCTTCGCAAAATATGACATTGATTGTTTTTTTATTTGTAACTCATCTACATAATTATAAATAACTATGCTTTTTATTTTATCAGGACATCTACATTCAAGAGCTTTCTTTGCATGTTCAGATACGCATATAATCTTATCAAATAAAGAAAAAGATTTTAAATACTTTTTATAAATACTTTGATATACAAAATCAGCTAATCTATATTTAATTCCTGAACGTTGTATCTTTTGATAATCTTCTGTAATATTATGAACCCATGCTATTTTTTTACAGCTAAAGCAACTCGAAATCAAATTGCACTGATAATCATCTTTAAACGTTATTACCCAATCATATATTGAAGTATCAATCCTTCTTGAAACAAATCTTGGAACAATAACATTAAGCCAAAAAACAGCTCTTTTCAAAATATTAGGTGCCTTGTCAATATCCCAAATATATTTTACTTGCACTTTAGAATTGAGCATATCTAAATAAGAATTACTTTCCGCTTTATAAAGAAGAAGCAAATCAACTGTATAGCCTTTATAATTTACCAAATAATCCGATAGCTCCTTAAGCATTTTTTCAACTCCACCAAAAATAAACACATCCATAAAAAGCAATACCTTCATGACATGTCCTCCTTGCAGTCTAATTCTTCTTCATTATTCTTACTATAGAATCCAACATCTTATCTACTACCTTAAATACTGGATTTCTACTATACTTTATTGCACGTCTTACCTTTCCATAAAGCTTAACTTTTCCTGATTGCCACGTTTTTGCAAAATGATGGATAGTAAATGTATCCTCTGTTCTTCTTATGCATCCACTTTCCCATTCTTTGGCACATAAATACTCAAATGGAAACATAACAAAATCATCTGTTATCAACTTTTTCCCATTTAAGCATACATTATAATTTTTAACAGTAGTTTGTGTAATCCTCTCTGTATTGGTTGTTAAATCCAAAGTGCCGTTCTTTCTAACAAAATGGATATTGTCATAGTCCTTTAGTAATAATCCAATCCATTTATTATGTTTCTCTGCTGCCATAGTACCAGTTGGAATTTTACTCTCGCTTTCATAACCTGAAAAAGCAGGATATTTTAGTAATGAATCTAATTTTTTACAAACTTCAACATCCGTATCCATATAAATCCCCCCAAAATGATACAGTGCATATAACCGAACATAATCTGTAACAAACGCATATTTTTTATTTTCATATGCCTCTTTAACATATACATTGGAATTTATATCAAATCTATTTTCTGACCAACATACCAACTCATAATCTGGACAGTACTTCTTCCAAGTTTCTATATACATTTCGGCCTCTTTTGATATGCTATTCGGTCCAAACCAACAATAATGAATAATTTTAGGAATCATCTTCGTACCTCATCTATTTTTTCTAAATAAATAATACAACGTAATCAAATATGTAAATTTACATTTAATTAGCCAGAAAATTATTTTCTTTTTTCTATCTTTCACCTGAATTTCTTTAAAAACATCCTTTACAATATCAGATGTCATAATTGTTTGTACACGTTCAAGAGCTATTTCCCATTTATGTTTTCCAGACACAATACAAGAATTTCCAATACACTCTAATATATATTCTTGATATGTATTACTCAGTCTGTTCTGTAATATCTCTGGTATAATTTTAGTCGATCCATTTTGTAAAATAGAATTAATTTTATATATGAGATATTTTCTTTCTTCAAACAAACATGGTTTATACTTGTTATATGATAACATTGCAGAACCTTCTACCATAGAATATCTATACAACACACTATGTTCAAGCATTACAAAATTCACATAATCTAAATATTGTATAAAAAAACATAAATCCTCAGCAAAAGTTAATTTTTCATCAAATTTCAGATTATTTGCATCAATGATACTTTTTCTGAAAATAGCTCTCCAAACCGTCCCCCATATCACCTCTCCTCCTAAATCTGAAGAAAACATTGCAGGAACGAGCTTTCTCTTAATATCAGCCTTATCCAAAATACTCCCCCAAGAATCTGGGAATTGTGAATTTCTGTCATCTCTTTCTGAATAGTAATTGCACATCGCCATTTCAACATTTGATTTTGTAATTCCCATATATAATAAAGATAACATATTACTTTTTGGAATATCGTCTGCATCACAAAAGCATATGTAATTACCTTTAGATTTGCTAATTCCTAAATTTCTCGCATAACTCACCCCTTTTTTTTCGGTGAAAATGTACTTAAACCGATTATCTTTGCAAGATTGTCTCTTACATATTGTAGCAGACGCATCTGTTGACCCATTGTCTATCAATAACACTTCAAAAGATAAAAAATCTTGTATAGCAAGTGCATTTAAAGTACGTTGCAATGTTTTCTCTGCATTATAAATTGGAACAATTACACTTATTTCCATAGTTAAACCTCTAATGGATCATCCCAAATATGACCACAATCCAATGCAAAATATCCATTACTTGCTAATCTGTACACCAATACCTTAGCCATTGGTCCAGCAGATATTAATATAGCAGTATCATTTTTTTGCAATTGATTATCATCATATATAGAAATAATCTCTTCTTCAATTTTATCTATAACCTTATAAGAATCTCTATTCGGGACTTCAACATAATATCCTTTTTGTTTCGGCGAGACACATGCTGTTTTAATATATTTTGAATCATTATGAACTAGAATTATATTTGAATAACTACTCCATAAAGAAGGATAAATATCTCTATTATTCTTTGCAAATACAAATGCATCTCCATAAATCACATTTTGCTTTACAAGTTTTTGAAACATTTTTTTCGGCATTCCCCAACATGATATAAGAACTCTATTCTTTAAAACTAAATTGTTGGTAGAGAAATATTTATATGGTACACATAATAAATATGGAGAATCCACCTGATATTCACATACAATTCTTTGCATATCCTTTTGAAGTTCATAATCAAATTGTTGGTAATGTACATCCTGTCCATTCAGAATTTTAAACTCACCATCTCCATAACGAATCAGACATTTATGATTTTTCAGATCATATTCTACTGTTTCTTCAGCAGACATTATTTCACCTTTAATAGGTGAAAAAGACAGGATATAATCCTTAAGTACATTTATCCATATTAACACCCTTTTTGATAATTTCATTTTTCCTCCTATACTTTTCTAGGTAAACAACTTAAACTACTTGCTCATTTTATACGTATATTCTGATATATAATACATCCCATATAAAAGTAAGGCATAAGAACTATCAAGTCGTTGCCAAATAAAAAACTTTCAGCACCCATTTGAATCAAAAACCCCATCACTATAGCTATAGACACAAACGAAATTCCGTCATTTTTATCATAAGTAAAATTACTATAAGCTTTTTGAAATAAAGCAACAAGAAAAATTCCACAAAATATAATTCCTATGAGACCTACACTATATCGCATTGTTAAATAGTTATTATGTGTAGCTAATCCATCTAAATTCGGCAAATGCCCATATCCTACTATAGGATGTATCTTTATTGCTTCTACTGCAGCCTGCTGTAGCGCAATACGCCCATCAAATACCGTATTTTTACCAAACCATTCATCTGAAATGGCAAGCAATAAATCGAATAATCCTTTATTATTCATAATAAAATCATTTAGCATTATATTGAAAGCTGAATATGTAATAGCAATAAAGCTAGTAATAATATATATTATTTTTTTTGTAATGATTTTCTTAAAAATAAGAATCAATATTACCATACATTGAGCTAACATAATATTTCTGCTATCTGTTTGAAATAAAAGGTAATTTCCATACAGGTATGCTATAAAATATAAAATATCTGTCACTATTCTCACTCTATATTTCTTAAAATGAAAAGGTATGAATAAATATAAGTTTATCCCTCCAAAAAATAGGTAAGCAATACAATTCAAATTCCAACTCGAAAATATCCCCATATACTTCCACATAATTAATAAGATAAGAGACACTAAAAAACTGCATTTTACTCCTATTTCTCCCCAATTATTAAAAAAACAATTAGTAAATACAAAGGGGATGCAATATGTTAATATAGAAAATAACGTTCTCATGTCAACTAAATAGTCCGGCACAAATATTGTTCCCAACAAAAGAATAAAATATGTCCCTACTACGACTAAAAAAAACACACCATTTTTTTTGTATCTTAAAGCGACAATAAAGAAAGGAATAGTGCAAATAAAAAACAACTTTCGCAAGGAAAATAAACCAAAAAACACTTCCGAAAATTCTGTATGTATAAATATTGAAAATAAGAATACAGCAATTAGCACTATATCACCAAGATATATTTTACCGTACTCTCTATCTAAATGATTCAAATCTTCATTCCTCCGTTCGTAGGTTGCACTGTCACTTATGATTCATCATAATAGCAATTTCCTTTACTATTAATTGCATACGCAGGCACTCCAACAATTGTAGCTCTTTCATTAAATGATTTATTAACAACTGCATTAGCACCTATTGCACAGCCAGATGCTATTCTAATGTTTCCATACAATTTCGCTCCTGGGCCGATCCATACATGATCACCAATTTTTGGCCCCCTCAAAATCTGTCCCAATATTAACTCCTTGGTGTATATCGCACCACTCGCCAATTTTCGCTTCTGAATTAACCACAATATTTCCAAAATGATTAATTCGTAGTCCTCCTCCAAACACATTAGGCGGGATAACAAAGCCTAATTTCATCATCCAATATCTATATATAACTTTTCTATATAGTTTTACTAATTTTGATTTGTGAGTGTTTAATGCATACTCATATAATCTGAGACTCTTCTGAAATCTCCACACCTCATTTCCCCAAAAACATTTTTTAGGATTTATTCCCAAAGCTTCGGCATCCATCTCAATATATTGCCTTAACTCATCCTTACTACATATCATTTCTTCTTTTCCTCGTTTTATCAAAATAAAATCATATTTACTTTCTTCGATTGTTCCGCCATTCAAGCATTCCATCAAATGAATATCGAAAAGCCTGATATATACTTAAATTTTGAATTAATTTACGTTTACGAAAAATAAACTGTAATATCATTAATGGAGCTAACGAACCAAACATCTCATAATATGTTGCTCCACGATCTATAAAATATTTTGAATTAAATCCCTTGAACCAAGTAGAATCCCCCATCCACACCCCCGCAATAATCTTCGGAATATAGAATAACTTTAGATTCTTTTTTAGACAATTAAAAAGAAATATATTTTCTTCTCCCATTTGATATTTAGCTCCACTGCCAAAATTTTCATTAAAATATATATTCTGTGCTACTATTCTATCGCGTCTCATAGCTATTTCTACAGAACTTACTCGCATTGAACTAAAAAAATTCAATTTTTTTTCTGTACTACTATACTCTTTAAATTTCCCATTTTTTCCTTCAACTTGAAAAGCAATAATATCCGCATTCGGGTATAAAGAGAATGCATCCTTAAGTTTAGTTACATAATCGTCAACATATTCCACATCATCATCTGTTAAAATCACAATATCCGCTGATGCATTAGACAACGCAATATTTCGGCTTCTGCTTAGTCCTGTAGTAGAAGAATTAATCCATTTTACACAATAACCCTTATATTCTATTATTTCTATGGTATCGATTCCGCACTGATTTACAACCACTACATTCGAATGAATATTAATCTTATCCAATAAAGTTTTTTTTGCATTCATTGTCGAAATTAAAAGTTCAATTTTCATCATATCCACCTTTCATGAATTTCAAGATCCATTCATAATATAAATTGCAAACTTAATCTGAAAAGTAAAACTTTTGACGAAAAAATCTAATTTTCTATACATTTTACAATCGTACCATATGTATTCTTTCGATCAAACTTTTCCACTGCACATTTTCTTGCATTTATCCCCATTTTAGTTCGAAGATCTTCATTATTTACTAGCTTTTCTAATATTCTTGCAAATTCAACACTATTACCGTTAGGAACTGAGTATCCCATTTCGTATTCATCTATCAATCTTCTATACTCTGGACTAATCTGCGTATTAATTACAGGACGACCACTTGAAACATAATCTGCATGTTTATTAATTATAGATGCCACAGATGTTCCAATTATAGGATTCACCATTATATCACATTCTTTTAGTAAAGAACACATTGTATCATAAGCCACTCTTCCTATGAAAATAGAATTAATTTTTTTCTGTGAAGCATAGCTTTCAAACTCATCGTGTTGTGGTCCATCTCCTATGATAACTAATTTAATATCACTTCGATTTAAAATAGCTATAGCATCAATAACGCATTTCAAGTCATAGGATTTTCCTAAAGTTCCACAATAGCCCAACCAAATTTCTCCTTCTGCCTTTTTTAATATAGTGTCCCTTTTAAAATTTTCGTCAAAAGTTTTTAAATCTGTTCCAAGAAACACTGCGTGTCCCTTTTTACATCTCTCATTCACAGAAAGCACATGATCAACGTAAGTCTGTGAAACTGCAACCACTTCATCTGCACGCTTGTAAATGCCATTTGCCATCCATTTAAACGGTGCAAAAATAATATTGCTAACAATCGGAAGGCGAAATACCATTTGAAATGCCTCCGGCCACAAATCTTGTACATCAATTATAAATTTTACATTGTTCTTTTCACAATACTTTGCTGCTTCTAACGGTCCAGTTAACGAAGGAACTGCACAATATACCACATCAGGCATTTTCCTTTTCATCAAATACCTCTTCACATTTTTCCCCCATACATAATGACTATAAAATCTTTTTAAACAAATATTTTGTTTATATCCTGGCTCATCTATCAAGGTAATCTTATAAGGATGCTTAAATACTGTCTCACGTTGACTTTTATTAATATGATAGAAACTACTCGTAATAATTTCAACATCATGATTTTGTACTAGTAAATTCGCTAAATAACGAAATCGACCATTATCTGTTTCAGAAAAATCCATACAAAAATTAGCAATAATTACAACATCCATATAATCACCTTCTTACTTAATTTTCTTTGAGGGACACCCAACATAAACCCCTGATTCTTTTACATCCTTAACTATCACAGCTCCTGCTCCAATCATAACTTCTGAACAAATAGAAATATTATTACTCACGGTTGCTCCTGCTCCAATCCACGTTTCATCACCCACAGAAACCGTTCCACACAAATGGCTTCCTACTGCAATATGCGCATAATCTCCCACATTACAATCATGATCAACAGATGCACATGTATTAATAATACATCCCGTTCCAATTCTTGCACCTGAATTGATCACAGCTCCAGCCATAATTACTGTTCCAACTCCTATGATTACATCTTCAGCAACAACAGCACTAGGATGAATAAGTGTAGCCATTTTTCTTGCCGGAATAGATTGCTGTATTTTCTTTCGAATGCTTGCATTCCCAATTCCAACGATTACATCCGCGTTTATGTCTTCTGCTTCTTGACTTCGTCCAACAACTGGATATCCTCCACATTCATGAATATTCTCATTATCATCCAAAAAAGCTATATCGTAGTATCCGTTCTTTTTCGCTATATCTGCAATTACTTTTCCATGCCCGCTAGCGCCAATAATCACCAATTTCTTAGACATTTTCCTCTACCTTTTCTTCTGTTCCCATAAACACTTCCATCGTTGCAGCTGTCTCGGAATTAATACCATCCCGTTTTATTACATTCAATACTGTCTGGAATATAATTTTCCAATCCCCTAAAAATGTTACATGGTCAACATACTGTACATCATATTTAAACTTATCTTCCCAACTAATTGCATTCCTTCCGTTTACCTGTGCTAATCCACTCAATCCCGGCCGCACCTCATGACGCCTTCTTTGTTGTCTATTGTATCTGGATAGGTATTCTACCAATAATGGCCTTGGTCCAACTACTGCAATATCCCCCCGAAAAATATTCCAAAGTTCTGGCAACTCATCTAAACTGGTACTTCTTAATAATTTTCCAAACTTTGTAAGTCTTACTTCATCTGGAAGAAGATTTCCGTCTGGATCCTTCGCATCTGTCATTGTCCGAAATTTATAAAGGGTAAATACCTTCTCATCTAACCCTGGTCTTTTTTGTTTAAATATCACTGGACTTCCTAACTTTGTCCTAACTAAAATTGCAGTAATCAAAAGAACTGGTGACAACACAATCATTGCTAGCAATGACAGTAAAATATCCTGTGGACGCTTTATAAACTTTTCATAAAATCCTTTTTGGTGTGGAATTTTTTTATTCTGCATCTGTTTTCTCTTGCTCAATTTTTATTCCTCTCATGATTTTACTCAAAACATCTCTTTATAATCTCAATCACAACATTCTGTTCTTCTACCGTCATCTTGTTATCACTCGGCAGACACAATCCTCTATGAAACAGATCCATCCCAACATCCAGCGGTTTTCCATCTTTTCCAACTGCACCTCCGGAAATATATGCATTTGTCTTCGCTCTTCCATTCCCTTCACGAGTCACAAATCCATTCATGCGATAAATCGGCTGCATATGCATTGGTTTCCAAAGAGGACGGCCTTCTGCATTGTACGTTTCCAATACTTCCAGAATTTCCGTCGGACATGTTTTTCCAGCTTCGCTGATATACAAAGCCTCTTGTTCCCCTCTCACCTGTTTGCACATAGCTTCTGGTTTGATCAACATACAAGACAGCCAGAAATTCGGTTTTGATACGTTCTCGTCATATGGATTCATTTCAATCGGTAAATCTTTAAATCCTTCTTTATATCTCTCATAAATTGCTTTTTTTGCTGCGATATGCTCCTCCAGATATGGGTACTGTCCTCTGACCACACCCGCAATCACATTACTCATGCGATAATTATATCCCAGCTCTTCATGCTGATACCATGGAGCATTCTCCCTTGCCTGAGTAGACCATTTACGAACTTTATTCGCTGCTTCCAGATCATCTGTAAGTAGCATTCCGCCTGATGATCCTGTAATAATCTTATTTCCATTGAAAGAAATCACACCGTAATCGCCAAAATTTCCGGTCTGCACATCTTTATAAGTTGCTCCGAGTGACTCTGCAGCATCTTCTATTATGACTGCTCCATGTCTGTCGCAAATTTCTTTGATCTCATCGATTTTTCCGGGTGTACCGTAAAGGTGTGCCACTACAACCACTTTTACCTCGGGATACAATTCAAATGCTTTCTCTAAAGCAACCGGATCCATATTCCAGGTATCATACTCCGTATCGATAAATACTGGAACTCCACCTTCATACACCACTGGATTTACTGTCGCATCAAATGTCACATCAGAACAAAACACGCGATCTCCCGGTTTTATGCCAGCCAGCTTCATTGCCATATGAAGTGCTGCTGTGCCGGCAGACAATGCAACCGAATATTTACAACCGATTTTCTCACAGGTAAGACGCTCTACCTCATCAATATTTTTGCCAACTGTAGACATCCAGTTTGTTTCATATGCTTCTGTCATATATTTCAATTCTTCTCCATGCATTGTAGGAGATGATAACCATACTTTATTTTCAAAAGGTTTTAATTCCATTGTTTTTCCTCTTTTATCATTCAGCAATTTATTTTTATCTTATCTATGCCAACTTCTGCTGCGCTTCACTTTCTTCCCCCAGCAGTCTCTCATACACTTCACCTTTTTCTCGCTTCCGTGTTCTCCCGCCGGGTGGTACGTCTTCACGATTTCAGCTACTTTTTCCCGGATATTGTCTGCATTGATGTATGCCATACCCATTAATGTCTCCAGCTCTTTTAAAAATGTTTCGACTTCGAACGGAATCGGACATCCGATATGGATCAGTTCGTTCCTCGTCTTCTTCAACCCTTCTTCTGCCATCAGCTTCTCTTCATAGAGCTTTTCTCCCGGTCTTAATCCCGTATATTCCACCTTGATATCCACATCCGGTTTCAGTCCGGACAGCTTGATCAGGTTTCTTGCTAAAGTATCGATCTTCACCGGACTTCCCATATCCAGCACAAAGATTTCTCCACCATGCGCATATGTCCCTGCCTGCAGGACAAGGCTGACCGCTTCCGGAATCGTCATGAAATAACGGATAATATCCGGATGAGTCACCGTGACCGGTCCTCCCGCTTCAATCTGCTTTTTAAACAGTGGAATCACCGAACCATTGCTTCCCAGCACATTTCCAAAACGGACTGCCACAAACTCTGTCTTGATATCTTTCGGGAATTCCTGCTGCACCATTGCACCGTCTTCATCATCTGCATGGGCATACAGAATCGGCAGCTTCTCCGGTGTCCCCTCTTTGATCATACGATCAAAAGACTGGATGATCATCTCACACAGACGCTTGCTCGCTCCCATAATATTCGTCGGATTGACCGCCTTATCCGTGCTGATCAGAACAAATCTCTGGCAGCCGTTCATCATCGCCGCATAGGCCGTCTTATACGTTCCGATCGCATTGTTTTTGATGGATTCACATGGGCTGTCTTCCATCAGTGGCACATGTTTATGAGCAGCTGCATGGTACACCACCTCTGGCCGATACGTCTCAAATACCGCATTGATCCTTCTGGAATCCCGAATGGAACCAACCAGGACTACCAGATCCAGATCCGGATATTTCTTTTTCAATTCCTGCTGAATATCATATGCATTGTTTTCATAAATATCAAACACGATTAACTGTTTCGGTTGATACGATGCGATCTGACGACAGAGTCCGGATCCGATGCTTCCGCCGCCTCCGGTCACCATCACCTTTTTGCCATGGATAAATGCATGGATTTCTTCCATATTTACTTTGATCGGATCCCGCCCCAGCAGCTCCTCCACGTCGACATCCCGCAGAGCGCTCACCTTGACCTCTCCGGTCAGGAACTGATACACGCCCGGCAGGTTTTTCAGCTCACATCCCGTCTCTTTACAGATGTTCAGAATATCTCTTTTTTCCTCTGCCGTAGCACTCGGTACTGCTACAATGATCTTGTCGATCTTATAGCGTTCCACACACGATAAGATATCGTCCCGACCGCCGACGATCGGCACACCTTCGATGTATCTTCCCCATTTATTCGGATTATCATCAATAATACAGCAGACAATATCCTTCAGCTCTTTTGCGGTCTTGATATCCCGCAGGATGATCTGACCGGCCTTTCCGCCCCCGATCAGAAGTACCCGCTTCGCTTTTGCGATCTCTTCCGTTTTACGCCGCTTACTTCTCTCCAGTAAAACGAAACGATAGGCAAAACGTACCATCAGCGTCATACCAAACTGGATCACCGTTCCGAAAAAATAATACGAAAGCGGCATTCTGCCAAAAAAAAGCGTCATACCTGTACAATGAAACAAACTTGAAATACCTGTTGCAACTATCATACGTACTAACTCACTATAGCTTGCAAATCTCCAGATACTGTTGTACAGACGTAGACGCCAAAATACGAATAACGAAAATATGACATAAATACCAATAAATTTAAGGTATGCTCCCAAAAATTCCTTTGGGATCATAGAATATCTGCAGTCAAACCGAAACCACAGTGCCAGAAAAAATGCAATCACAATAGAAATTGCATCGTATCCAGCCAGCGCAAGGGAAACAACCTGCCAGTGCTCAACCTTCTTCTTCGTGTATCGAACCGCATTTGCTTTTGCTTGATTCAAACTCTTTCCCACAAAACTCTCCTCCTAAGTGTTACTTATTTTCAAACATTGGATAATATCCTTATCCTCTTCCATCCCCAATCCCTGATGTTTATAAAAATTTCATAAGCATCGTCTATCTATTTAAATTTACTACATTTCTCTACGTTTTTCAACATATAACACCTTTTTATACAATAATTTCCTAATTTTGATAACAGTACACAATATGTAACAAATCCTCACCTGTTTGACATAAAAAGCGCAATAATATCTCCTCACATTCTTTCGTTTTTTATATAATTTTCTAATTCTTCCAAGGACTTCTTTTTTATTTTTTTGTATATATTTTCAAAAAAAGTGGAAGAAATCTCTTTCCTCCACTTTCCATTTAAATATTAAAGTCTTTTTCTGTCAAAATAATGCGGTCTGCATCGTCTGTATTCTTTCCAAGTACCCGTTTTACAAGTTTCTTTGCAGATACCTTCTGGGAATGCGCCATAGCCTCATCCATGATATCTTTTACTTCTGCGACTGTCACTGCATGATCTTCTCTCTGCAGTGCATCGATACGGCTGTACAATGCCAGGATTCCCATCTCGTCGATCCGGTATCCATTCTCCTGTGCATACGTCTGACCGAATGTAACCAGCTCGTCATTTACAAAGATCGGCACTTCCAATCTGCTTGTAAATTTCTTTCTGAATTCTCTATTGGAAGAAAGAACCCGATCCAGCGGCTTTCTCTGCTCTTCCAATACGATCAGCATCTCACCTGTATCCTTTTCCATCGCCTTGTTCAGCTTCGCAACCGTTCTTTCACTTAATTTTCCTGCTTTTTCAATGATCAGCGCTCCGCCGTACAGCTTGGCAATGATATCACTGATCTTCTTCTTATTCAGCGCTTCTCCGGTGATGATCGCAACTCTTCCCTGACGGATCTTTCTCTGCTTCTGGATCGCTTTGACCACATCAACCGCAAGAACCGTCTTTCCGTTGCCTTTGTTTCCGACGATCAGCAGGTTGCCTGTATTGGATGTACCTCTTCTGTTCGTACAGTTGCGGTCCTGCTCCAGAACATCTACCAGCTGTTCGCTCATGCCACGTACCGGAACAAAGTAGGAGAACAGTTTCTTCTGCTCTTCTGTCAGCCCGGCTTTTCTTGCACCCTGTCCAGACAGATCATATCTGCTGTGTACCAAAAATCCTGTATCGGAAATCGATAATGCATCTGCAATCTCATCCATCGGAAGCGGTGCAGTCTTTCCTGTCGCGATCAGCTTCGCAGTCTCTTTTCTGCTCAGCGGTGTCGTAGAACTCAGAATATCCGACTCAACAGGCTCTTCATCCGGGATCTCACGATCGTCCGGTTCATCACTCAGCGTCGGCTTGAACTCTTCCTGCAGTCCTGCTGCAATCGATTCGTAATCGTCCTCATAATCCAGTTCTTCTTCAAATTCCTCTTCCAACTCCTCTGCTGCATCTTCTGTCAGAAGGTCTTCATAATCTTCTGCACTGTCAACATCCAGAGTCAGCTCTTCTGATTCCATTCTAAGCTCTTCTGTTGCTTCCTCCTTATTCTCAGGAGGTGCAACAGGAGTGCTCGTGTGTACCGGAATCTCCTCACTCTCTTCTTCCGGAATCACACCTTCGATCTCATCGATCATCCTCTGGATATCCGGGGATAAGATCGGGCTCTTTGGCTTGCGCTCGATCTGCTCTACATCCTCTTCATTCACTTCCGGAACTTCCTCCGGTTCAACACCGCCCTCTGCGGCTTCCCACTCAGCAAGAATATCATCAATATCAAGTATATCGTCAACCGGCTCGTCTATTCTCTCATCCTCTTTGATTTCTGTTTCTTCTAATTTAATAGATTCTTTTTCCATATCTTCCTTCTCAGCCTCTTCTGCTACTTCAGGTTCCTCAATTACTTCCACATCCGCTGCATCTGCCGTTTCCGGTTCTGCCAGCTCTTCTAATTCTTTCAGGTCAACTTCCTTAACTTTCGTCTCGATCGTCTCCTCAATGATCTCTTCTACAGGTTCTTCGATCACTTCTTCCTCTGCCACTTGATCCAGCAATTCCAGATCTGATAATGACTCAATCTCTTCCAGTGCTTCTGCCAGATCTGAGCAATCATCTTCCCCTGTACTCTCCTCGTCATCACCTTCCACCGGTCCTGCGTCCTCTTCTGCCAATTCTTCGATGTCTTCTTCGTACTCTTCCGCATCCTCTTCTGAAAGTTCAATCTCTTCCTGCTCCTGCGCTTCTTCTGTTTCTGTATGGAAAAGATTCTGAAGTGCCTCGCCAAGCTTCATCGTATCACCCAGCTTCTTCTTCGGCGGCTCCGCTTTTTTCAGCTGCTCTGCCACTTCCTCCTCACTGAGTTCGGCATTCTCCGGCTCTGCGATCTGCTCAGAACGCTCCAGCATATCCTCTGTATAGCGGGCAGCTTCTTCCTGCTCTCTTCTCCGCTTTTCTTCTTCCTCAGCTTTTATTCTGCCCAGATCGATCAGTTTTTCCGCTTCTCTTTCTGAAGATTTTTCTGCTTCTTCCAGCCTTCTGTCATACTTTTCCTGCTGAAGCGGAGTCAATGGCTTGTATCGCATCTTCAGCTCCATAGCCTTGTATACATACTTGCCTTCGCTGAACCACAGAATCAGATCATCACACTCTTCCAGACATTCGGCTGTCATCCCGGCTTCTTCATATCTCTTGGCCAGCTCGTATGCCCACTCTTCGACATACTCTGCTTTTTTGAACTGCTCCAACGCACGGATCTGCTGCTCGATCGGAGCTCTCCGTGCTCTCAACAGGCGGTATCTTAAGATGTACTGATTGGGATCTTTTGGCGCAGCCTGTACGTATTCATCATAATAGTCGATCGCCTCTTCCAGATTTCCAACCTTTATCGCAAGAGTACACAAGCGATATAATATCTTTCTGCTCCCCTCTGTTCTATGATAGGCAGCTCTCAGAACTCCAAAACTCTTACGGTAATCTCTGATCTTCTCATATATATTGCTGACGTTTAACAGCATATTTACATTTCTGACACGCTTCCAATCAATGCTGTCAGCAATCTCAGCGGCTCTGTTGTATGCACCGTTTTCCATAAGTTTTAGCATCTGTTCTGTCTTCAACTTATATTCATACTTGTCCACTATGCTCACCTCATTATACTTAGTCTGTACCCTATAGGTATATTTCTCTTCATTGCCTAGTTTGTTCTAGTTTACCATATGACTCCCGTAATGTCAAAAAAATGCACCCTCAATTGACATTGAAGATGCATTTTACTTTTTATTCAAATTTTTCATATTCTATTTTATAAATCGAAGGAACTATCTCGATTCCGTTCCTGTAAGACCTTTACACTTGTTAATTGATATAGCAGTCTGTCCACTAAGACTGGCTTATATGAAACCTCCTGTTCTTCAATTTAACAATATCTATAACCTAAATCCGACTCGGTATCGGTATCATCCTATCATGAAAGTCCTCTCTTCAGTTATTCTCTCTATAACCTTTCGGCTGCTGCAGTATCATCTGACGATATTCCAACATCCTATTTGATTATTCTTTCTATAACTGGGGGTGCTTCATATAAAACTGATATTCCTTATCCATGTTTCTTTACACATGTTCGGGAACTTTGGCTACATGTGGTATCTATATTCAATACGTCTGTAGATGTCGAATCTTTTCATTTTCATCCAGCTTTACAATCTCTTCGATTTGATCTTTTCATTCACTTTTACTGGATCTTATCTTTCGTGGTAAAGGTCTCTTTTACAGGAACCTGCATCTACCGTACCACTGACATATTGAAATGTAACTGATGATATACTGTCCATTGGACCTCTGCCTCCTTAGTTCGTTTATTTTTAATCTAATAGAATGATGTCTTACGAATAAAGAATCATTCTTTAGTTAAATATCCTTTTGAGATGTGTGATTGTTGTGTCTCTTTTGGATTGACTTAATAATACCACTCCGCCTTTTATTTGTCAATACATTTTTTATATTTTTCTTCAATAATTTTTAAACTATTCTTTTTTGTTTGAATTTTCTGAATATTTAATTTGTATAATATGCGCATTGCGATTGTACACAGATACAGATATAATAAATTTACTTTTTAGCTGTCGTCTGTACAGCATTGGCTTCTTTCTTTTAGAAGCTGTCTGTCTTCCGGCGTTTCGCCAGATTTTCAGTTGATTTTAACCGAAC
>ULRM01018118.1_pt1 | contig 20406 bp, 30 predicted proteins | sample 1955551 | NCBI WGS metagenome assembly ULRM01 (sample SAMEA4835686, study PRJEB28245) | human gut metagenome | biome: gut microbiome; material: fecal sample | place: Denmark | collected 2008
ACTTGTTTCAGGCCGCGACCGCGATATTTCCAGCCATCACCAGCAACCTGATTACCGAGATTCTTTTTTCCCCACTCGCCCCCATACACCAGATTCGCGATTGCTCGCTGATTAGCTGGTTGCGTTGCCGTTCTGCCTAGTGCGGCGGCCTGCTGTGCTGTGATGCGGTGTTTGCCGAATGTTGGCACAAGTCTGTCGGCGGCATAGTTCAGGCTTTCCACCAGCGTTGTATAACCGCCGGACTCGTGCCCCATCTGGGCAATGAACATCGCCTGGTCGAGTGGAGCAGTAATGCCGAATTCTTTCATCGCAGCATCAATGTGCGGAAACCAGCGCGCAGCTAACCCGGCGCTGATACCAGCCGCCTTCTGGAATTGTGATTGATTCATTAGTGCCTCAGTACATCAACCAGCCGCGCTACATTGCCTCTTACGCTCAGCAGCACAACAAGGATCATGATATTGGCCCCGATGGTGGGCCATGTTGAATAGGGGTAAATGCCGCACAGATAAGCCAGCGGCACAGAGCTGTATATCACTGTTATCAGCCATGCCAGCCGGGAGACCCACTTCCGATGCCGTGAGTCTCGACGGCGATAGAACATCAGAGTAACCACGACACCGGCGCATAACAGCGCATTGATGGTTGCTGTCAGATCATTTAGTACCACCGGAACCTCCCCGGCGCGTTATTAGCGCCACCAGCGAGCCAATATCCTGATTATTCAGGAAGGTGAGTATTTTCACGGCCAACGCCGAAATGATTACGGCACCAATAGCATCCAGCGGTTTATCGCTGTACCCGGTAAGGGCGGAGAGTTTAGAGCCCACCAGCCCTGCACAGAGAACCCCGGCGATATAGGACACAACGAAATAAGCCATCCGCCGTGTTGCACTCAAATCGGCAGCGGTCGCTATATAAAATACAGAACCAGCAAATGCACCAAACACAACACCGTAATCAGTACCGGTTAACAGCCCGTAAACACTCGCCCCCGTTAAAGCGCCACCAGCTAAGCCTGTGCCGGTTATTGGTTCGGACATCGGTCCCCCTCAATTGCTGTGAATCCTCTCAGAAAGAGGGGAAAGATTCAGGCCGCAGGCTCATGCGTTCACGGTTATTCTGCAATTTTTAGCCTGGACCTGAAATGAAAAAACCCCGCCATTTGGCGAGGTTCTGTAAAATTTAAGTTCGTGTCTAAGTGACCACTCTTAACAGATTACAATAGTTTTTGCGTAACGCACTACTATTTTTTTTACTCGCTACTAATTCAGCAAAAAGTTATTTTGTATAATGTTGTTCAACACCTTCCAACAACCAGCAGGATCAACTATGGCTATCAAAGCTGAGTATTTACGTGATACATGCCAATTGCTTGTTATTGAACTGACTAGACTTCAGCAATTGAACCGAAAGTTAACCATCGATGATTTCTTCCATCTGAGCGAAAACGGGAAATTTGTTAGCACGGTAATTAATAGATATGGCGAATACATGCGTTCAACCAAACACTTAGCCGATGAAGAAAGCAGTTATGGAAAAGAGATGCTTTCTTATCTTGAGGATGCTTTTGCACGCCATGCGAACGTTGTTACTGAAGGTACCTATGGCGTAGTTGATGATGCTTTCCTTCTGGCGATAAATGTTACTGTCGCCATCATGCGCGAAGCTGATCAAATGAATTAAAATTAAGCCCACTTTATGTGGGCACTTCTGTTAGTGCTATTGGTCCATTTCAAGTTTTGTACCAAGCATCGCCAGGCAACCCTCTATGAATCCCTCAGCCATCTGGAATTTAATTCTTATCATTCCTTCTGATAACTTGAGTCGACGCCCTATAGCCCGCTTTGATATATTTTTAACGTAGTGGTCGAACAGTAGGTTGTATTCATCGGGACGCTTTTGCTTTAACCGCCCTAAGCAGCTATCAATAATGAGAGCATCATCTTCAGTACACATAGTCGTTGCCCCTGCTTCTGGAAGAAGCCCTTTAAATCCAGCAGCAATAGAGGAATATCCTACTTCCGTTTCAACTCTATGTTTTGACCAGTTACCCCATCGTTCGAGTACCAGTTGAATATCACGCTGCATGGTTCACCCCTTTTATCTGGCTCGTAATCATTTCAATGCTGTTGTTGCATTCATTTCCCCAGCGGTCCCATCCTTTCCACTCTTCCCGAGCGAATAGTTCTATCCGTTTCACATCGCCGTATAATTTCTCCAGTCGGTTCCTTACTTCCCACGGTTTAGCGCTGTGCTCGCCAAGACACGTATGAACGACCTGTTTTACCGATGCACTGGCGCGGGTTAGTCCGGTTCCCCTGGTGGCTATCAGGACGTCTTCTGTATTGCTCCGGGTATGATTGCCACCGTTCATGCGCGTCTCACGGTCCAGCATCTCAAGCAGATCATTGAAGTCCACCAGCTCTCCGGCGCTTAGCGCCTTGTTGAAGCGGTCAGCGGCGTTCTGATTCAGTTTTACCCAGGTAAAGCCTTTCATTGTTCTGACCCGGAAACCCCATGATTCAGCCAGTTCTACAGCCTCGCGGTTATGGGTCCCCGTATACCACATCGCCAGTACGGCGTTATCAGCAGCCAGCTTTCGAACAGGGAGAAACTTCAGTTCATCAATGCTCATTGTGCTGTAATGATTACAGGCTGCGCCGTTGCTGATTCGGTTACCGTATTCCCACGGCGGATCACAGTAGATAAGTTCGTAGTTCATGCGGCCCTCTGCTTTTTCAGTTCGCGGGTTTTACGGCGGTATTTAGCCGCTATTTCTTCCAGGTCTTCTTTTGAGTAATGCTTCGCCTCGTGTGGGCCTTCCAGCCATTCCACCAGCGACAACCCAAACCACTCGATCAGCGTTTCCCTGTAGCGAGCGTGTACCGTGGCATTCTTCGCAGCGAAACGGCCTGAACCACCGTTACAGGCTTTGCACTGTCGATAGGCGTTCTTCTCTTCAAAGCGCAGTTCAGGACGGGCACCAACCCCCATGAAATGACCACAATCCCACTGGCCACCAAAGACCATAGGCGGATGATAGGTACCGCAGGACGGGCATGGTTTACCCTCATCGCGTTCGCGGATAAAAGCATTGAAGGCGGTCTGAGCTTTCTTGATATAGTCACCGCGCGTCAGTAGCGCTTTTTTGCGCAACTTCAGCTTGTCCTTTCTGTCTGCCTCTGCCTTTTTAGCTTTAAGCGCACGGTTATGACCTATAGCGCACAGAGGACCACAGACCTTTTGCAGGTTACGATCTGGCGTGAAGGTCTCCCCGCACTGAGGGCATTTCTTCGATTTATATACCTTCACTTTTTGCCTGGCTGGCTTCTTCACTGTTTCATCCCCCGGTGAAATACCCACTCGAATACTTCTGAGCCGTTAAGCAGCAGATCGTTAAAATCACCCTGCGCTGGCCAGCGAACGGAGACACTTTCCAGATCGTTCTTTGCGTGGAGATTTGCTGCAGCACATTCAAAAGCAGCGGCATGACCTGCACCGTTGGCGTCTGAGTCAGCAAAAATGATGAGGTTCTTTACCCCGGCAGGAACACGGAATTTCTTCATGAAGGCGGTATTCATCGTCGCCCAGGTGTTGCACTTCGTGATCTGATGACAGGCCAGAGCCGTTTCTATCCCTTCGGCAATTCCAAGCGTTGAGGATATGGGGAACATGCGGATAGCTACGGATTTGGCGAACTCTAAATAACTGTCCTCCTGCAGTTTCATCATCTTCTTGGCTGCGCCGCCTGTTTGCGCTTTTGCCTCTCCATCCAGCAGGGTCCGATGCAAGTAACACAGTTCGCCACGGTCATCAGTTGCCAGCGCGTAAATTGCCTGAAGGTTTTTCCCGTCTACTGGCTGTTTGTCGCAGTATCTGACGCTCTCAGCAGGTAAAGAGTTGATGCCCCTCCCTTTGAGGTAACTATCTGCGCCAGTACCGCGCAGCGTGGTGAGCTTTGCAAACTTCCGGCTGACTTTCTCACGTTGTTGCGCCAGCGATGTACGTACCGGATTTACTCTGGTGCGATCCGAGGTGTAGGTATTACCGATCAGCTTGTCAATTTCAGTGGCCAGTATTTTAAACTCTTTGCCTGTCTTAGCTGTAAGCAGCGCCCATCCATCACCGGAGCCGCATACGCAGATATATGACCCGGTGCCGTCTTTATCATCACAGCGGAATTTCCCTGTACGACCACAAAGAGGGCATTCGCCTTTCAGATGGTTTTTCCCGGTAATGCCAGGGAGGCCATAGTATTTAAAGATTTCCGCCCAGCGACCAATAGCAGCTTGTTTGGTATTCATGCGGCTTCTCCTTTCTCTTTTCTCTTCGCAAAGGCGATCAGTTTTGATTTAATGAAATTCGTGACTTCAGGTGTGATCTGCTGTGGGGTGTTATGTAATCCCCTGGGCCATACACCAAATTTTTGTTTGTAGGTATGCGCACACCAGCCATCACTGACCGGGCGTCCCTGCGCTGCACGGGTGCGCTGGTAAAAAAGAATCTGTGACCACCAGGATTGCTTCTGCTCTGTGGTGTATTTGACTTCCGCTTTGCTGACCTTTTTCAGCCCACGGGATTTGTCTGTTTCAACGTCTTCCCCGGCCAGCGGTTTGAAACCACATTTCGGGCAGATATAGATTCCGGCTGGTTTGACGTAGTGGCACTGGCTGCATTCTTTCGGTAACTTCTCCGCTTCATCGGTTTTCACGGCTCTCAGCGGCGCTTCTTCCATGCCATCAGATGATGAAGGGAGATAGTCGTATTCAATATCGTCGGGATAACCCAGCTTATTAACCGTACCAGTGTGGTCGAAGATGAGGCAGTGATCTTTACCAGGGGCGGCACGCAGGCCACGCCCAAGAATCTGAATCCAGCGCATTTCACTTTTGGTCGGCCGGGCAAAGATGATGCAGCGAACATCGCTATCAAAACCGGCTACCAGAACACCAACGTTGATGATGATTTTGGTTATGCCCTGTTCGAAGCGGCGGATCGTTAGCTGTCGTTCGTCGTGTGGTGTGCTGGCCGTCATAACTTCAACCGTCACGCCAGCACTGGCAAATTCAACCGTGACAAAGTTGGCGTGAGCGACATCGACACAAAAACAAATCGTCGGGCGGTCTTCGCCGTTCTCAAGCCAGTTTTTCACGATGTCGCCTACCAGCTTGGCTTCGCTCATCACCTGGCTGAGCTGGTTTTCTTTGTAGTCGCTGCCATAGCCTGCTACATATGACGTTTCCACCTCTGACAGATCAGGGTGTGACGGTGCGTAAAATTCGTATTTGCTCAAAGCACCGATGGCGATCAGCTCTTTCATCGTCGTTGGCTTAATCAGACGCTGGTAGTAATTGCCCAGGAACTTAGCGAATGGCGTACCGGAAAGGCCGATCACCTTCGTTGCTGTGTTGCGAGTGAGATTGTCGATAACCTCCAGCAGTTTTTTGCGCTTCAGGTGGGCTTCATCAACGATCAGCAGGTCGATATTGTCCGGGAACTCACGACGAATAAGCGTATCAGCGCTGGCAATCTGGATCAGAGCGGTGGGGTTGTATGACGGATGGTCACGCCAGACATAACTGATTTCTTCGCCAGGAAGGCCGTATTCCATGAATCGGGCTGCGGTCTGGTCCAGCAGAACCGTATACGGAGCCACAAACATTACGCGCATTTCACGGCTGACAAAGCCATCAGTGATCAGCGCGGCTATTGCTGTTTTGCCGAAACCTACAGGGGCGTAGAGCATGAAGGAGTTATTCTGTTTCCAGGCGCTGCGCAGCATGTTTAACGCGACGATCTGTTTTTCGCGGGGCTGGATGTTAAGCATTAGCAGTAACCTCCCCGAAAGCCATAGCCACCAGCTCGGCGATGACAAACTTAGTGCGCTGACGCTGAACCGACAACGTAACGGTTTTGGTCCCGTCTTTGCGCTGGCGGCCTTTCAGAAAACCGCCGTGAATGTGTCGAATAAAATATTCAGAGTTAGCCAGGCGCGGAACACTGCGGACCCGTCCGAGGTTGCTGACTTCGTAGGCTTTGGAATATGGCTCAACCGGAACCGGGGCCCATTTTTCGTTAGCGTCTGAATAAATCATTTTGGCTCCTTTTGGATGGCTAAACGTCCAGATTTCCAGTTGACGTTTTAACCCCATACAGTGATCTATCTGTTAGATCGTTCTCTTCTGGTAAAGCTGTTCCAGCCCTTCGGGCTAAAACCCAACACCGCCCCCTTTCCCCCAACCCGGCTTCAAAAATTCATACCCTGGGTGGGAGCGAGGTATATCCCCTGACTGCTGGGGTATATCTCGTGCAAAACTCTCGCAATCGGCGATTTGCCGTTCGTCGTGCTGCGTTCTGCTGCCGGAATGACACCGGTTCTGCGTCGAATGCCTCTTGGTACGCCTGCGCATACGCCATCGCGATTTTTTCCCGCATACCTGCCGGGAGTGTTGCTAACTGCTCTTTAATCCACGGGGCGTCCTCACGAGAAAAAACCGTGGGCATAGTCACGTATATATTTTCGTCCTGATACACTGGCCCTCCTGCTTACGTGGTGAGCCTGTAAGGGGTTACTCTCGCTTTGGTTTTCGTCGACCAAAGACAGCAAGAATGGACTTCACTTCTTCCTCTCGTGCTGAGAGGTGTTTCCTGTGGTAGTGCCTGATTTCGTCCGCTTCAGCTTCATCAATCACCCCATCTTCCAGAGCAAGATTGATTACTTGATCCACATGACCACGCATGGCGGCTGTCTTCATGGCTTTATTGAAAAGTTCGACCTGATCCAGGTCTTCTAGCTTGGGTACATCCACCAGCAATGCGCCGCGTCTTTTAGCGAAGTAATCAGCCAGTTCAGCTGTTCCTGAAATGTCTTCCATTGCTTCCAGTTCCGCGACCTCAAAGAACCGGCACCCGTTTTTCTCATAGAGGTTGTTATTGAACTGAGTGACCGTCATACCAAGAGCACCAGCCATAGCCTCACGCCCGCCTGGGTACGCCTTGCACATTGCCTTCACAACTTCTTTGAGACTTTGCTCTACCATATTGAATTTCCTTTGGTAGTTACGTTTACGCGGCTGAATCAGTAGGATTTTGATAAAGCGACTGGTCAAACTTCAAATGCCCGTTGGTGATTTTTTCAACCTGATAAGCCCTAACTTCGGGAATTATTTCCGGCCATTCGGATACGGACGGATGCTTAATCCCAAGGGCTAATGCGGTTTTACAGACACCTCCGAAATAATTAATAACTTCGGATTTCCTCATGTTTGTTCTCCGACGGTTTAATTTAGACTTAATGTAGGATATCCAACATAACGATGTCAAGAATCCTACATAACAAAAATGGTAGGATTGCCTACATGATGAACATGAGCGACCGTATCCGCCAAAGGCGGAAGGAACTTAAGCTGACGCAGCAGGCACTAGCGGAGATGGCTGGTGTGAATCGTGTCACGGTTACGGGATGGGAAAAGGACGACTATCAACCGAATGGCGCAAACCTTCAGTCACTAGCGAAGGCGCTTCAATGCGACCCGCTCTGGCTTGTATCAGGTAAAGGTGATCCAAAACCTAAGCTCAACCTGAAACCTGAAATATTTAATGTAAAACACGTTCCGCTAATATCGTGGGTGCAAGCCGGTTCATGGACAAGAACTGATCCAGGCATTCGAGCTGACGATGCAAAGGAATGGGTTTACACCACTGCGTTAGTTTCTGACGGTGCCTTTGCTTTACGAGTACGTGGCGATTCAATGACAAACCCATCAGGTGCCCCATCAATACCAGAGGATTCGGTGATCATCGTAGAGCCAGATATCATGGATATTGAGGCTCTGAATGGAAAAATAGTTGTCGCGTATCTTGATGGTGGTCATGAGGCAACTTTGAAAAAGTTTGTCGAGGATTGGCCTCATAGATACCTGGTACCACTAAACCCAAACTACAAAGCCATAGAATGTGGTGAAAATTGCACAATCGTAGGTTTGGTTAAACAAGTCATAATGGATTTCTAATCCCCTTCCCTTCCAATAAGCCGAGCGATAGCTCGGCTTTTTTGCGCCCAAACAAAATATGTTGGTTATCCTACATACATTCTTGACACCTTAATGTTGGATATCCTACATTAAGCACATCAACGGCGGACAGATACCCAACCGTAAACGTTACGAACGGGGGTCCGCTGAAGCAATACCGCTCTTTAACAATCTGCAAAGTCGGAACAGCACATGAAACCTGTTTAGACCCCTACGCACAAATGCAACGTATCACCGGGCGCGATCCGGTCGGTGAGAAGGTTAGCCCTGTGATAACAGGCGTGAACGGGCAACACTGGCAGGAGGTAATGTGCAAGCGCGAGTTGATAGCTTTCGGGAAGTTACTTTTTACCTTGACCGAAAGCGCCACCACTTACCGTTCCTGTGTATCCGTTTCGGTGAGAGGTTATCAAGTCTGTGGCGCTTTTTAGCTCCTTGCTCTTCTTGTTAATTTTTTTCTTCACAGAGTTAAGAGCTATTAGCGCCATTTTCTCTACTTTGGATTTGTCAGCATCTGATGCTTCAGCGTGATGGTGGTTTAGATGGGATCGAAATTTTTTAGCAACAAAAACCTGCTTGCAGAGTGGGCAGAAGGCTGTCATTTCCCACTTTTCCATAGCATGTCTCCATTAATAGAAAATTTCATTAAACCATTAGCAGTGAATTAATCAAAGGCTTCGGGCCTTTTACTAATCCACTCAATAACGATTACGTGAGGGTAAGCGCATGTCAGCATGTATGGCTGTAGTTCTTAACGGTAACACCGAAATCAAATATTTCCCTTTCCACGACTCACGTAGCGCTGACGATGCTGAAGCTATGGCGGACGAATGGCGCTATCAGGCGATTGACGCTATCGGAGCTGAAGAGTCTTCCCGCTTCCACCTGCGCGTAGTCCGCCCGAAGGTCGTTTTCCGGCTTCCATCCGGAGCTGTATTGGAGTGTGACCTTGATGACGTAGACATCAACCCACGAGCCTGCGCCGATCTGGATTATCACCTCTGCGCATTCGGGTTCAATCGTAGTCTTGGCTATTGTGGTAACTGGGACTTAGACGGCGCTGAAATTATCGAATACATCGCATAACAGCTTCTTTTGGCGGCTATCCAGTCTTCCACCAATCAAACAGGAGGAAGAGGATAATGTTCTGATGGGTAACCGCCCTTTTTCTTCTATGTGTCCGCTCCCGGTGTTGGCTGGGATGCCCAACCCAGCGCGGGTTCAACTCCTGCCGGACACCTCATCATTCGGTGATTTATATGACTTTCCGTAACGTTAATTTTCAGTACGGCGACCTGATGCGCGTCCCTCGTGGTGTGCAGGCTGTTCGCAACCCCAAATCATTCGTTCGATTCTGGCGGCAGAGCTGGCTGTACAGGCTTCTTACCCAGAAAGGCGATCCTTGCTGATAACTGGAGATAATTATGTCCGAAACCAAAAATACCACGCCGTTTAGCCAGCAGCTGGCGTACATCAACAAAGGCACCCTCGATGCCGAACTGACCGAAGCGCTGGCCGAAGTCATCAAAGCTGTACGTGAAACGGGTAAAAAGGGAGCCGTGACCCTTACCCTTAACTGTTCAATGCTGAATACCCGTGACGAAAACACCATGAAGGTCACGCCAAAAGTAACCCGCACGATCCCGGAACTGGACCGCGCCGATACCATCATGTTCTCTACCGCTGATGGCGATCTCCTGCGTGATGACCCGGCGCAAGTTCAGATGGATTTGAAAGTTATCGAACAAGCGCCACAAGCTGCGCCTATTAAGCTGGCCCAGTAGTCCCCTTTCTTCCCAACACCTCTATCTAAAGGAATTATTCAATGTCTCAAATTGAAGGCTCTAACGTGCTTGATATTCGTGATCTGGTTGCTGCAACGCTGAAAACTGATACCGACATCCCGTCCGTTGTCGTCCCGGATGGCTTCGATATCAAATCGCTTGAAAGCCTCCAGATTGCCCCGTCTCGTATTCGCCAGACTACAAACCTGATTTCCCCCGGTTCGCTAATCGCATATATCCAGCGATTCCGTGATGCGCGTTCTGTTGTTTTCGCCGACAAGACCAAAACCCGGATCGTCGCGGTGCTGGACTTCCACCAGAACGCAGATAGCCCCCACTGGGGAATGCACAAAGCGGTTTATGACTGTCCTTTCTCTGACGAATGGAAGGCCTGGTCTGCAGCTGATGGTCACAAGATGAATCAGATCGACTTCGCTGAGTTTCTGGAAAATAACATCCAGAACGTCGCGCCGGTTGGCGATAACTATTCTGGCCCGTCAGGTACCGAGCTGTTGGAGATGGTTCTCGCATTCCAGGAGACAAGGAAAGTTGAGTTCAAGTCGGTTAAGCGCCTGCAGGACGGAACCTGTCAGTTCCAGTACAGCGATGATAAATCCGGCTCAGGCAATACCAAAATCCCGGAAAAAATCAGCCTGGCAATCGCGCCTTTCCATAATGGCGCACCGTACCAGATCGATGCACGCATTCGCTACCGCCTGCGCGACGGTCAGTTGGTCCTCTGGTATGAGCTGATCGAGCCGAAAAAAATCATTGAGCACGCCTTCCAGGAGATCGTAACCGATATGGAAAACCAGCTCGGTGAAGACCTGCCTATTTACGAAGGTTCTATCTAACCCAGCCATTCCGTGTGTTGTTTTATGCGCCTCCAGGTGGGGCGCATAGCGAAGCACTCCCTAATTCAAAAAGGTGACCATATGCCCAGCTTAGGCCAGCTCTATAACGATAAAGACGCCGGGTTAACTACCCGAAAAACCTATAACGTCCCTGTCGCTTCCATTTATGCGGAGGAAGGCTACAACGTCCGCGAACTTAATCAGGCGCATGTTGAAGAATTCCGCGACGCATTCATTGCCGGGGAATATATCCCGCCGCTGGCAGTAGAGGTTACCGAACGCGGAGTGAAAGTGATCGACGGTCACCACCGTTATCACGGCGCCCTGGCAGCTATCGCTCTGGGTCACGATATAGTGCGGCTTGAGTGCAAAGATTTTGTCGGTAGTGAAGCGGATAAAATCGCCTTCATGGTCACCAGCTCGCAAGGGCTGGCGCTAACACCTCTTGAACGTGGCGCTGCATATCATCGGCTGCAAAATCAGGGGTGGAGCCCGTCAGAAATTGCCGGAAAGGTTAAGCGCTCAGAGTCCGATATCCTTCAACATCTCCAGCTTCATGAATGCACCCCGTATATCAAAAAGCTGGTACGCGATGGGTCAATGAACTACGCCATCGCAATCGGCATTTCTCGTGAACATGGTGTTTACGCTGATCGTGAAGCTTCCAGGCTGATGAAAAAAGCGGAAGCAGCCGGGAAGAAGAAGGTAACCAAAAGCATCGCCAAACCACAATTCAACGCAGGAAAGGCGCGGAAGTTTCTGGAGATCATCGCGTCATGCCAGGAGACAACCAGCGGCAGTCTGATCTTTGAAGTTCCACCAGCTATGCAAGCTGAAGTGCTGTCGATTCTTCAGGAATTTCGATACGAAACATCCGTGCCTGCTGATTGTGAACAGTCAAATGATCATGGCGCTTCATCTGAAGAAAGTGACGCCGCATGACAGATACCAACCAATTCAAATGCCCAACCTGTGGCGCAATAGCTCAATTCGCCTGGCATGGTAACAGCCCCTTCATGCGCTATGGCGCGCTGAAGTGCCCCAAAGGGTGCCATACAGTTCACGTTACCTATCATGCCACCAGCATTAATGCAGCCAGGTTGAGTCTGATTAAAAAATGGGAGGAACTTTGTAAATGAACTCAGACTCCCTCAGCAAGCGCCCTCTTAGGAAGGCGTTAATTCTGAACGGTATAGCGCTGATCGCAATTATCGTTCTTTCAGCATTGGGTATCTGGCTGGTTAACGAATGGGTGGCTGCATGAAAGTCAAATGCATTAGAGATACCGAAGGCTACTGGTCTGAAGGTGAAATGTATTCGGCCATCATTGTTACTGGCGGCTTTATTCAAGTTGGAGATGATGACGAGCCTGATAACACTGAAGGATGGAGCGCTGAGCCAATGGAATACCGGGAAGACGGCTCAATCGTTTGTCAGGTTATAGGCATCGAAGGTGAAGTGTTATTCGAGGAATCCAACCATGACTGAGAACACCGAAATAACAGCGGAAAAACTGGAAGAAATACGTCAGCGCTACCGACCAACTGAAGTACCTAAATGCCATATTTGCGGCGCAGAAATGACAATTCAGTGCATGTCGGCAAGTCGCATCACTTATGGTTGTACTGGCGCTATCTATGACGAAACTGGTTGTCATTATGCTGAAGGCCGAAGCCTTGCCGATGACCACTACGCTGAATCACGCATAACGGTAGTCGATGTAAGTGATCCTGATGTTTTGGCTATGGTAGTGGCGCTGGAGAAGGCGCAGCGTGCCAATAACTCAGCACCAGCCATATTGCGCCAGCTTGCCGAAGAGAAACAAAAACGCGGGGAAGTGGCGGCAGCGACCGCCTTTAACTACGCAGCTTCAGCACTGCAAAAGGAGTTGTTGAAATGACCAGCAAACTGACAGTCGCGCAGATGGCAGCAATCAAGCGCATGCAGGCGGGAGACAAACTTTTTTTCAACAGCATGAAAGGGAATTATTACTTTTCGACTGTTCGGGGCTACGACAACGCCACGCTACCCGCAAGGTCGCTGCTTAAAAAGGGGTTTATCAAAATTAGCGAGGATGCTCCCTTTTACACAAAGCCGATGGAGCTCACCGCCGCTGGCAACAAGTGGGAGGCTGAGTGATTCATGATTCACTATCACGGTGGGCCCATAACACCGGATACGTGCGCAATGAAAGCGTGGAAAGCGCGTCACGCTTTCATAAGTTTCGCGCACTCCGGGCAGATAAATCTGGCATCTGAATATTGCCAGTCCTTCGCCCTCGATAATGGCGCATTCACAGCATGGAAAGCAGCTGGGAAAAACAAAATCGACTGGAGCGATTACTACGGGTTTGTCGCCCGCTGGAAAAATCATCCCGGCTTTGATTTCGCCATTATCCCTGACGTTATTGACGGGGGAGAGGAAGAGAACGAAGCACTTCTGGATGAATGGCCGCACGGGGAGTTTTTCGGTGTTCCTGTCTGGCACATGAACGAAAGCGATGAGCGGTTTATCAGGTTATGCAACGAGTATCCGCGGGTGGCGATAGGCAGTTGCGGCGATTACGACGTTAAGCGGCCAAACCTTGCAGTCGCCAGAATGAAAGACCTTATCAGGCATGTGATTGATGAACACGGCCAGCCGATAACCAAGCTTCACGGGTTGCGCATGCTCAATCCGTTGATTTTCACAAAGCTCCCGCTGGCCAGCGCCTGAGTGTGAGCATCAATGGAGACACGGCGGAGCAAATAAGTTGCAAAACCAGAAGCAAAGTATCAGGTGCGGGCGCGTTGAGTTAGATGCGCAGCCAGCGCCGGTAGTCACTTTCTATCGCGATGGCATTGAAGCCGCCGCCAAATGGATAGATAAGCAGCGTGAGGCATACGACAGCGAGCATGGATGGTCTGATCCTGATACCGGAGCGTTCGAGTTCGGCAATGATGCCCAGCGCGGATATTCATCCACCCTGGAAGAATTAGCCGAAGGGATTCGCGCTCTGCATCCAAATGCTGGCAACTCCCCGGCGATTCCAGAGGGATACGTGATCGTGCCGATGAGGCTAACCGCTGAAAACGGCGCAAAGGGTGTGCTATCTGGCGAATTTTCAGAAACCAAGTTCGTAAACTGCCCGGAGTGTTTTGGTGATGATGAGTGCGAAACCTGCAATGGCAGTGGCAGAATTGAAATAAAAGTGCCAGTCAGTTGGACGACTATAAAAGATATTTGGATTAAAGGTGTCGAGCATTTTGCTGCCGCACCGCAGGAGAATAACTAACGTGAACCATTTAATGATCGACCTCGAAACTATAGGTAATAAACCAAACGCCCCTATCGTCTCCATCGGTGCGGTATTTTTTGAACCCTCAACTGGCGAACTCGGAGAGGAATTTTATCGAGTAGTCAGCCTTAAAAGCGCAGTAGATGGCGGTGCTGTTCCTGACCCTGAAACGATTATTTGGTGGATGCAGCAAAGCGAAGAAGCACGAATGGCCATTTGCGATAAAGACGCGGCTATGAATCTTGTTACTGCCTTGAGCGATCTGAATTGCTTCATACGTGATAACGCCGATCCAGCAAAAGTTCAGGTCTGGGGTAATGGGGCTACGTTTGACAACGTAATCCTTCGGGCCAGCTATGAGCGGGAGTTTGTACCCTGCTTATGGAAATTCTGGAATGATCGTGATGTTAGAACCATCGTCGAACTGGGACGTGCTATTGGTATCAATCCGCGCCGCGATATTCCGTTTGACGGCGATATGCATAATGCGCTGGCTGACGCCAAACACCAGGCTAAATACGTCTCTGCAATCTGGCAGCGTTTGATTCCTGCGTAAATATCAATTATTGAGGTATTTTATGACTACAAATGATTTTATGGAAGAGCAGGAAGTTTTTAACCTGTTGGGCAAGAAAAAAACAGCCGTTTGGAGATTACGGAAAGAACATGGTTTTCCACAACCCGTTCTAACATATCCTACTCGCTATAGTAGAAAAGCAGTTATCCGTTGGATAGATGAAGGAGGAATAAATAAACATTCATAGGTAAGTGAGTGCAACCATTAACAGGGCTGCACTCAACTTATCATTGATGCCAGCCTGGCAAGTCGTTATTAAATGCATCGGCTTCAGGAAATATTTGAACAGCTGGAATAAAATACTCTAAAATCCTATCGGTATATAAATAGTCAAGAGTTTCATCAACCATCCAAGAATGACTTTCTTCTATACGTTGGACAAGGTAATGAATATTTAACCGTACAAGCTTTGACTCAAGCTTGAATGATGTCGTAACCTCAATATTTTTCTCACGCCGCTTATCTGCAACATTCTTTTGAACATCAGCATCTATTGCAACATGACCAACACCAAGCCCATTGTTAGAAATTTGCTTTTCTATTTCAGCCAATGTGCTTTTAATATGCCGAGAACGACATTCCAGGGATTTTTCATTAATACACCGCCATGTCAACAAAGACGCGTATTTGATTTTTGAAATAAACCGTTGGTCACGCTCATCAGGCCTACCAGACGCAAAGATATTATAAAAGTCATCACCAAGCGGACCACCTTTAAGTAACCTTGCTAGTTTAGTATGAAACGAAAGTGATCCGTTAACTTCCACATCATATTTTGCCGAATTTAAATTTACTGCTTTTACAAATCCAACACCAAAATCATCATCCCAGGAGTAATCTTTCCCGTAATAGTTACTTAAATGATTCACAAGATAATTATCAGGAGTGTCTTTGACTTCACTTTTATAGGTCACATCCATCCAGACACTCATCCTTTTAGAATGGATTCGAAGTTCTGTTAAATGGGCTCTGATAAAGTGTGTATGTTCTTCCTGAGTTGCATATGACCCTTTCTGGAGCCTTTTACATTCAACAAAAAACTCCACCCCGCCATCAAAACTACATTTAAATTCCGGGGTTTTTGCAATTCCCTTTTGTTCAGGAATAAACTCAACATCATACCCCATTGCGGCATAATTCCCTGCAAGTATTAATTCAAACAATGCTGTATCTGGATAAACACTGGTGCTATCGAGCATTCTTTTAGCCCGCTCTTTAGCTCCTGATATTTCATTAAGAATGTTTACGTTTTGACCTAATTGCTTCACCCAAGGAATGATTTGTGACGCGGTAGATATTTCGAAGGCTCGTCGATTATCAATTAAAGACTTCGCTTGCGAAAAAAAACCAGCGACAACATCATCGCCATACCAACTTTTATCATACGGAGCACCGAAATTCACCTTCTTTGATGTTTCTTTAATATAATTATCCTGAGCGATTTCCAATCTCTCGGAAAATCCTTGAGGGTCAGTAGTCGTTTCTGCGAGCCACCTTAGTGCTTTCATGACATCCATATCAAGCTCAACTCCACCGCTCATATCATTTCCTCATTAAGTTTAAGAAATTAACACATCAAAAATTCAAATAATCTAACATTCATAATTTCTTAACGTACCATAAAATTTTATCTGCATATAATTGATATGCTACTTTCTGCTCATCAAGCCAATCGTGTTTGTTATACACCGCCATCACTCCTCCTAGTTCATGCCCCAACATTTTTTCGGTGACATGGGGCATAACCCCTTCCCCTGATAAATTCGTCACAAGCGAGCGCCTGAAGTCGTGGGTTCGCCATTCCGGTATATCAATTTTATCCCTTAATTTTTTCATATAGAGATTAGCTGACGAGCGATCTATGGGCTTGTCCAGTTCCTGACCGGGAAACAGAACATCGTTTCCAGCATTGAGGAGTCTTTCAACAAAAGGTTTCACCTGATCGAACACCGGGCGACGGATAACGTTACCCATCTTGGAATGTTCTCCTGGCGTCGTCCAGATAAGATCATCCATGTTGAATTCGCTGGCGGTAGCCAGGCGCAGCTCTGATAGCCTGGCTCCCCAAAGCAAAAGCAGCTGATGAAGCACCTTGTTAGAAGTAACGATTTTGCTGTTTTCAAGAGCTAGCCAAATCTTAGCCAGCTCGGTATACGTCAGAACACGGCTACCCACATCAGGTTTTTTGCCAATGGTCTTAACGCTAAGCTTCAGGACTTCGCACGATGGGATCAACTGGCGGCTGATACACCAGTTCATCACGGATCGTAACTGGAGAAGCAGCACTCTGGCCTTTTTCCCGTTTTTCTTCTCCTGCTTATCAAAGAATCTAACCCACGCAGAAACTGGGATGTTGACGACAGGAGCATCTGGAAATTCTGTGTACATGGTGTTGTACACAACTGACTTATAGAGCGTCTGAGTATTAGGCTTCAGCGTCTCAACATACTTGCTCCACCACTGATCCAGGCACTCCTTTAGCGTCAGTTCTCCGTCTTCTTTGGCAAAATAATTTTTAGGGTTTAGTCCCTTGAGGTACAATTCGCGCATCTCGCCGACTATCACACGGGCTTCTTTGAGAGTCATTGCGGGATAGCGACCTATGGAAAGGCGCACAGGCTTGGCATTCCAACGATAGCGGAATTGAAACGTAATCGTTCCAGTGGGAGTTATGCGCACACTCAATCCGTCACCATCTGTGACTTCTGGCGTGCCGCTGTAGGGCTTACCGTTGATGCTGCGAAGTTTGGTGTCGCTGAGGGCCACGGCTTAGTATCCTGTACACACTGAATTTCAGCATTCTGTACTCAATCTGTACGCAATGGCAAGTGAACGAGATGATTTTCTGCCGGAAAGGATGCGAAGGGAGAGGAAAGAAAAGAAACGAAATGCTTGATGATACGTGAACTAATGGGATAACATGTAAAACAAGCAGAACGCTTAAAAATCAATCATATCCACGTCCCCTTAGTTAAATGGATATAACGAGCCCCTCCTAAGGGCTAGTTGCAGGTTCGATTCCTGCAGGGGACAATCTGCCTTGTTACATCGGGAAATCCCTGCCTGACACCCCGCCTCCTTTAGAGATATTTTCGTGTTGCAGGCCTGATGCAAGCGATGGCAGCCCGCTGTTCAACCTTCCAGCTACGCTCGTTAACCGGCGTTTATCGAACAGTTTACGTTCTGAGAACTCCCACCTCCAGCTAAAGCACACGATCCCGTATTGCCATTAACGTCGTATACACCTCCGGATTCAATTCACTACATAAATAATTAAATGCAAATCATTCCCTGTAATAATAGCTATCAATTATAATTTTCTATTAGCGATATATTTAATTACTGCAGAAAAAGTGATAGACTGCACGACAGATAACGGTCTGACCCGATTCACCAATTGATATACAACATCATCTCTGATAAATTATTTAGCATGAATTAAACATCATACAATCATCAATACGTAGACAAAATTCAGCTTAAGAAACTCAAAAGCCAACCTATTTTTCATAAGATAATAATGACCATGGAAAGAAAAGAACGGAACATATGGAAACTCAACAACCTTCCGCCACTGGAATATTGTTCAATCTCTCGCGCTCAAAAATTATTAAATTGTGAATTAGAAGATCTGCTTCATTGGCATGATATTGGTGCAATAAGCCTTTGCATCAAATTAGGCAGAACCAACGGAACGTTAAAGAGTGCTATCCGCCATCAGCAGGGCGGCAACAAACCCTATTTTTTTAACACATCAAATATTGATGAATTGAGCAGAAGCGAAAGATCGTGGTCCCCTCACTCCAAAATAAACAAAATTTTTAGATTCAATGAAAGTGAACCGAACCTGGATGCCCAATATGGAACGCCTGTTACCCAGTTAAAACTCCGGGTTTCCGTATCTGGCCTGTGGTACAGCCACACGAGGAATTTAACGGAAGTACTAGAAAACCCCGATAGCATCATTACTGAACAGCGGATCAGCATCATTTCACCGGCAAGAAACGTCCTCTTCTGTCACTTCACCCCCGATGAGGATGAGAAGCCAACCATCACGATGAATAAGCTTTACATCACTAATCAGGCGATTGAGAAAATTTATGAGCATACTATCAGCAGCCGCCCTCTGGAATTTGCAGAAAAACCGCTAAATATAATTGAGGATAAAGAGGTGCATAATCCCTCAATTATTCTTCAAAATAAACTGCTCATTGAATTCATCAATCACATCATTCAAGCCAACCCACACTTTGGTGATAATATTCTAAACGCAACGGAAAACAATAAAAATAAAATATTCAATATCGCAATGGATAGACTAAGGGCAGAAGGCGTGGTCTCCAGCTACGGCAGTATTAATCTCCCGGCATCAGAATACACGCTCAAATGACTAACCGTGAATTTAAACATTAGAATAAAAACCCTTTCTGGCGCCATGAAGCGGTGGCGCATACCTCAGTTTTAAACGTCAAATGGCCTTCAATATAATTTCAGATATGAACCTGACTTCATAATAAGACCATACTTTATGAATTACCAGTCTGCTAATAAGTCATTTCATATAAACATAAATCAACATAACAACAAAGCTCGCTTATTCAGTATCTGTAAGACCTTCACTGATCTTCATCGCAGCCCGATGCGCCATCAGTATAAATTCGCGGGCCGCGGCGCTTTGCCAGGCGCCCTTTCGCTGTAGCAGACATGCGGTTCTCGCGAGTAACGGTGGGGTGAGTTCAATGGCAGTGAGATCGTCACGCGCCAGAATAATGGACGCCGGAAGCAGGGTTGCCAGCGATGTGCGTTCTACCACGGCCAGGAGAGCGCTAATCGAGTTAGCCTCCATCTGAACTTTCGGTTGAATATCACGCTGCCGGCAGTAATGTTCGATTTGCTGGCGAGTCGCGAAAGCGCGACTGAGCAGAATCAGAGATTCCTGACTGAGCGCAGCCAGCTTGACGCGATCGGCCGTCGCCAGAGGGTGACGCCGGCCTACCACCAGCGCCAGGGTTTCCGAAAGCAGCGGCTGATAAACAATATCTCGCGCATCGTTGCCTTCAAAAGCAATACCGATATCGAGCTCATCATTGAGCAACATGGTCTCCATTCGCTCCTGGGTCATCTCTTGCAAATCCAGCGTAATATTTGGGTAACGTTGATAGAACGAAGCCACCAGCGGCCCCACAAAGTAAGTCGTAAAGGTAGGCATCATCGCAATACGTAGCGAACCGCGCTGCAGGTCCTCCACATCATGAAGCGCACGCTGCCCCTCAGCGAGCTCCTGCCGCGCCCTGTGCGCGTACGTCAACCACACCTTCCCGGCATCCGTCAGACAAGTATGACGCCCGCTGCGATCAAAAAGCCGTACGCCCAGAGACTCCTCCAACTGGCGAATCTGTTGCGATAAAGCCGGCTGCGAAATATGCAGTATCGCTGCGGCCCGCGTAAAACTACCTTGTTCAGCAACGGCAATGAAGTAATTGAGATGTCGCAGCAACATGAATTCACTCATAAGCAATTCAAATGAACTCAATCATAAATAAGTATTTTAACTTATCAAACAACAGGCGTACTCTCCCTGCGCCTTTTGACTGATAGCCCCAGGAGATCGCAATGAATTCCTCCCATCCTTACTTCAGCGCTCAACACGCCACGGTCACCCGGCAATGAATCAGACGCAACGTAACGGCGCCATGCTGCTGGTGTTGGTGCTTATCGGAATGAATATGCGTCCGCTGCTGACATCGCCAGGCCCGCTCCTTCCCCAGATACAGCAGGCAAGTGGTATGAGCTTCACGCTTGCCTCCCTGCTCACTGCGCTCCCGGTGATCGCGATGGGTCTGCTGGCGCTTGCCGGCGGCTGGATTAACAGCCGATT
>ULRM01004743.1_pt1 | contig 19423 bp, 16 predicted proteins | sample 1955551 | NCBI WGS metagenome assembly ULRM01 (sample SAMEA4835686, study PRJEB28245) | human gut metagenome | biome: gut microbiome; material: fecal sample | place: Denmark | collected 2008
ATATTCTTTAGGATATTAAAATTAACTAGCACCACGGGTTTAATCCTTATATTTCTTTATAAAGAACAGTTATATATTTTCTAGCAAAAGCACGCCACGCAACTTGAATACGATTATAATACCAATCAAGATGAATTAGCATCAATAAAGTGATTAACTCTATACAAAAATTATTGAAATACCAACTATCTTTATTTTTAATGAACTTAACTTCATGGTTGAAATAGAATAACTTGAATCCTCAAATAGCTTCTCTACCTGCTGTTTTGGATACGATATTGGCTACGTTCCCGATGACAGTACCTGCTGATATATACTGTCAGTCTAAAGTAATTTGTTAGATGAAATATCTCTATAAAGCCTGATTCTTTCCTCTGATTCCCAAAAGAGTCATTGGAAGGATCAGTTGGTAACATATTTTATTTTGACAGATTCTTCAGTCTTTTCTATCAAAAGCACACCACGCAACTTGAATACGTTTTTGAATACGATTAGAAAACCAGTCAAGATGAATTATCATCAATAAAGTGATTAGCTCTATTCAGAAATCATTTAATTATCAACTATCTTCAATTATCGTCAATGAACTTAACTTCATGGCGGAAGAAGAAGAATAGAACAAAAGAATTGATATGGTGCAAGAAAGCTGGACTCTCTGAAAAGGAGAGCCCGGTTTTTTTGTTTAGCACTACATTTCCTTAAAAAGTAGAAAAGCTTTCGAAGCCTCGTTCGTTTCTTTTACTGTATAATATAAGCAAAGAGTAAAAATCGCTAAAAGATATAAATAAGAGAAAGGATATACAAGATGATATGATTGGTCTGATTTATTTTGTGGTGATCGTTCTGGCAAATACAGTTGGCGCTATTTCCGGCATGGGCGGAGGCGTGTTGATCAAACCGATTCTTGATCTTATCGGTGCCCATTCTATTGCAGGTATTTCTTTTTACTCAACGGTTGCGGTATTCACGATGTCTATTGTTTCGACAGTGCGACAAGTATCAAGTGGGAAATCGCTGAATTGGCAGATTGTCGGTTGGGTATCTGGTGGAGCTGTAGTTGGAGGAATAGCCGGTAACATTGTATTCGAAGTTTTTTTACAGTTGTTTGAAAATGAAAAGCATGTGCAGCTGATCCAAATTTTCTTGACGGTATTGACCTTGGTTTTTGCGTTCTTCTACGCCAAGCATCATCAGCCAAAATTTCATCTAACGTCATGGATTTGGTATCTTATATGTGGGGTGATCTTGGGCTTTTTAGCTAGCTTTTTAGGTATCGGTGGTGGACCCATCAATGTTTCATTGCTGATGCTGATGTTTGCCTTGCCAATAAAAGAAGCAACGCTGTATTCTCTATCTACGATTTTCTTTTCTCAACTGGCTAAATTGGTAACGATTGCTTTAACAAGTGGCTTTATGCGCTTTGATTTATCTATGTTGTTTTATATTATCCCCGCTGCTGTTATTGGAGGTTTGTGGGGAGCAAAATTTAGCAGGATTTTGTCTCCAAAAAAAGTGACCTTTATTTTTCAAGCGATTGTCATCATGGTTCTTTTGATCAATTGTTACAATGCCTTTGTCATCTTGCAAACATTAAAATAATCTAGACTAACGCAAGTCAAAATCACTGAAACATATTGTTTTAAATGGAAAAAGTATACTATGATAAAAAAATTCATTTTAAAAAATCAGACATTGGCTGGTGATTTGGATGTTACGGGAAATGCGTTTAGAAGATGCAGAAGCACTACGTGAAATCAATGCGTATCAATTAGGGTATGATATACCATTAACCGTTACGGTGAGACAAATGAAGAAACTGCTGAAGGAGCCAGAGAAAAATTTTTTCTTGGTTTATGAAGATCCTACTTCTAAAAAAGCAGCTGGCTATGTACAAGCGGAGTCCTATGAATCGATTTTTAGCGATCCAATGTTCAATATTATGGCACTTGCTGTGTCTAAATATGCTGAAAAAAGAGGAATCGGAAAGGCTTTGATGACTGGCGTAGAAGAAGAAGCGAAAAAACGAGGAATAACGGCAATAAGGCTTAATTCTGCAGAATACAGAGTAGAAGCACACCAATTTTATGAACACATCGGTTATCATTCCGATAAAATGCAAAAAAGATTTTTGAAAATCCTGTAAATCTTTATCACAAAAATACCCGATCATCAAGCCGATACTTGATGATCAGGTATTTTTGTTTTTTTGACTAAGAAAGTAATTGCATCAAGAAACCAGAGATGATCAAAACGATGGCACCACCAAGCCGATTGCCCATTTGAGCAAAAGCAATAAGTTCCATCCGATTAGCTGCAGATAAGACAGCTACATTTCCTGTTCCGCCCATCGAGTTGTTGCATAAGCCAGCAGTAATAGTTGATTCGATTGGATATAAACCAAACAAACGACCGACAAATCCTGAAACAACTGAAATCGCGATAACACTTGTCAGACATAAGACAACAAATTGCCATGTCAAAGCAGAAGCTAATACATTCAGATTCAACAACGCAATACCGATACCGGCAAGAACAGCTGCTGTCAAGTTTTTGACAATCAAGTTATTGAACATGATAGCTGCATCTTCATAATATTCTGGTAATAGGTTGGCGATTTTACAGATGACAACGATAATAATCATAAATGCGTATGCATGGACTTTAGGAACAAAATAGTTACCAATTTGTCCTAAGATGAAGAAAGTCAATGATACCATCAAACCAACACCTAACTGTGGAATGGAAGGTTTCACAGTTCGAGGTTTTCCATCTCCAAGATCGCCTTTTTCCATTAATTTACCATTGCCGTTGAATTTTGGCATTGATTGTCCAGCACGAGCAACTAATGCTGCACCGATGATAGCTAAGACATTTGTCATTGCTGTAGCAGGAATCAGGCGGGAAATGATAGAAGAAGCATCCGTACCTAAAACATTTGCATAAATCGTTGATAAAGGAACGGCTCCGGCTCCAACACCACCAGCCATCGCAGGTAATGAGATGTATAAAACGGAATTTGCAAAACCATTTCCGATAAGCATGCCCACGAGTCCTACGGCAAAAAAGGAGACGACCATTGAAATAAGTGCAACGGGAATAAAACGAACAGAAGCTTTCATCAATAGATTACGGTTCATACCAAGGATGCTACCAGTAATCAAGGCAGCAATATAAAAGTCCAAAAAGCCCATATTGCTGACAAAGTTTTCTGTGGATTTCACTACATATTCAGGTAAGATCCCAAATGTAGCAATCGCAGCAGAAGCGAAGATCGCAAAAACGGAACCACCACCCAAATAACTTTTGACGATAGGGATTTTTGTCCCGATAAAATGAAATAAATTACCGAAAATAACCAAAACTGCGATTGGTCCAATCATATTCGTCGGTAATTTCCCTAAAGCCATTGCAATGATCAGGACAAGGACCATGATCAAATAAAGTGGCAAACTTACGCCGGTGATTTTTGTGGACCAAAAACCTTCTTTTTTCTTTTCCTCAACTGCAGTTGCAGTTGTTTTTTTTTGTGCCATTTTTACAGATCCTTTCTTATTCTGTATCGTATGAAAAAAGCCAAAGAAAAGCGGCAAAAGAGCAGGAGTTGGCTGGCCGCTGTTTTGCCGCAGTCGCTTTTTTCTTTTTAGACGTCATACAAAGTTTCTGTATGTTCTTTTAATATAACGATCTTAATCTTCTAAAGATTTATATTCAGGAACCCATTTAGCAGATTCAACTGCTTCTTTGATATCCGTGATTTCTTCACGATTCAAGTTTTGTGCGACAACTGATTTTGCGACAGTTTCAGCAATCGTTTGAGAAAATTCAGTGATTTTTGCTACTGGAGGCAAGATAGCTGCTCCTGGTTTTGTTACATCAACGATTCCGCCTAATGCTCGACTAGCTTGAGAAATGATTTCAGCATTTACTCGTGTAGCTGTTGAAGCAATCAAACCAAGTCCTAAACCTGGGTACATCAAAGCATTATTTGCTTGACCGATTTGGTAAGTTACACCATTATATTCAACATCAGCAGCAGGGATACCTGTTCCAACTAATGCTTTTCCGTCCGTCCATTCTATTAAATCTTTTGCTTTTGCTTCTGCCAATTTTGTTGGATTAGACAAAGGCATGATGATCGGACGTGGTGTATGAGCAGCCATTTCTTTCACGATTTCTTCAGTGAATGCTCCAGGTTGGGTAGAAGTACCAATCATGATTGTCGGATGGATCGCTTTTACAACTGCTTCTAAGTTTGTCAATTCATCAGCATTAGTGAATTCTGAGCGTTTGCGAGCGAATGGGATTTGACCAGGAGTCAATCCTTCTGTATCTTCAAACAATAAACCTTGTTTATCTACTTGATAGAAATGTTGGCGTGCTTCTTCTTCAGGTACACCTTGACGGATCATCTCATCTAAAAGGATGTTTGCGATACCCACACCAGCAGTACCAGCACCAAATGTCAAAATTATTTGATCTTTCAATTGTTCACCGGATATATTCAATCCGCCTAATACACCTGCTAGGACAACAATTCCTGTACCTTGGATATCGTCGTTGAAAGTAGTGATTTGATCTTCGTATTTTTCTAAGATCGCTGCAGCATTTCCTCGTCCAAAATCTTCCCAATGCAATAACAATTCTGGGAATAATTCGGTAGCTGATTGAACGAATTGATCGATGAATTCATAGTAAGTTTCGCCTTCTACACGAGCATGACGATTGCCTAAGTATAAGGGATTATTCAATAATTCTTCATTATTAGTACCAGCGTCGATCGATACAGGCAAAACTTGTGCTGGATTAATACCAGCAGCAGCAGTATAGACCATCAATTTGCCGATAGCGATGTCAACACCGTTCACACCCCAGTCGCCCATACCTAAGATTCCTTCTGCATCAGTCACAACAATCAAACGAATGTCTCGTCCATCTGCCGCGTTCTTCAAACTTGCTTTGATGTTTTCTGGTTCGTCGATTGAAAGAAATGCAGCATCTTGCGGTTTCAAGAAAATTTCGTTGTATTGTTCGATTGAATCCGCAACGACAGGATCATAAACGACAGGCATGAATTCAACTAAATGTTCGCCCATCAATTTATAAAACAATGTCCGATTCGTATTGAATAGATTCATTAAGAAGATACGTTTTTCCAAATCTGTTTGTTTGCTTAAGTATTGACCATAAGCTTGAACAGATTGTTGTTCCAGTGTTTGGACAGTACTTGGAAGCATACCAGTGATTCCATATTTTGCCCGTTCTTCTTTTGTAAAAGCTGTTCCTTTATTTAGAAAAGGATTATTTAATAAGTTTAACCCTGTAAGCATGAATGATTCCTCCTAAGTTTTAATACAAACGAAGTATAGAAGTCAGATGATGATATAGTCAAAAAGAGCAGGTATGATAAATTTTATTTATATGTAATATAGCCAAAAGAAATCAAAATAGCAGTATTTGTTCTTTTTATATCGATAATCCTTGCTTGAATACTATGCGTATCTCTTATATGCTAGAGAAAGAAAAGTAGAAGAATAAGGGATAGATGGAATGGATAAATAGGATTTCTGAGGAAAAAAGCACATGATAGCGTTGATAGGAGTCACCTATGTCAGGTGATAAAAATACATAAGTAGAAAATTAAGAGGAGGAACAGAAAATGCAAGAAGTTCAATTGATCAGAAAAAGCGAACTATCAGAAGGCGGTTGCAATGCATGTGGCGTAGTAGAAGCGACAAGCTATACATTAAAATTAGATTCCAATCAAGCAATAATCTCTGAACTGACAGTAGGCGGTCTTGTGGACAGTCTGGCGCTTGCTGAAGGTTTTACTGGAGAAGATATTTATGAGATGTTTTCAGAAGTCCGTCAGTTAAAAAAAGGAGAAAAATGCATAGAGGTTCATCATGAGAGCCCGAATGTGAGGTTCAAACGTGGTGATAATGAGATGATCTTCAAGAATCATGTGTCTGATCACACTGAACTATATGAAATCGTGAATCAAATACTGACTGGGCTTTTTGAATTAGGACCTTATGAGTTCAAGGAAGAAAACGGTAATCCAAAATTAAATGAAGAATGGCAAGAAACGATTGAAACACAAAGAAACAATCCACACTTATTTCAATAGTCTTCCACAGTATTTCGTAAAAATGTTGATGAAAAAGGAACACCGTTTTATCGAGAGGTTGTGAAAAAGTCGCTTAGTTTCGAGTAGTAAGAAAAATTTTGTGAAAATGGCTTTCCACATTTTTGCATAAATTTGACTTAATACCGAGAAACTGGCTTTTGAACACTGTTTATTCAAAAAAAGTGACTTTGACACGACTTTTGTCAAAGTCCCATCGGCTTTTTATCTATTTTTATTATAATCATTTCTTCCATAGTAGTGACATCTGGAATGGCTGAAATGTAAACAGATTATTTGCCTGTATCAATGTCGAAGAGTAATATAAAAAGTGTAAACGCTATCATATTGTTTGTCATTCAATTTTTATAGAGAGAAGGCATTGAGATGGAAAAAACATATCAAGCAGGTACAAATGAAGGAATAGTAGATTTTATCAATATGGAAGATTTAGAAATCGCGGCTTCACAAGTAATCCCAGCTGGTGGTTATGGTTACATCAGCAGTGGTGCTGGCGACTTATTTACTTATCAAGAAAATGAACGGGCATTCAATCATCGTTTGATTATTCCTCATGTATTAAGAGATGTAGAATTACCCGATACAACTACACATTTTGATGAAGAAACGCTGACTGCACCAATCATCATGGCACCAGTTGCTGCTCATGGATTAGCTCATGTGAAGGCGGAGAAAGCTTCTGCAAAAGGTGTAGCAGATTTTGGGACGATCTATACAGCAAGTTCTTACGCTTCTTGTACTTTAGAAGAGATAAGAGAAGCAGGCGGGGAGAAAGCACCGCAATGGTTTCAATTTTATATGAGCAAAGATAATGGAATCAATTTGGATATTCTTGAAGTGGCCAAGCGTAATGGAGCAAAAGCAATCGTATTGACAGCGGATGCAACAGTTGGCGGAAACCGTGAAACAGACCGCAGAAATGGGTTTACCTTCCCGCTGCCAATGCCGATCGTTCAGGCTTATCAATCAGGAGTAGGCCAAACGATGGATGCTGTATATAAATCTTCCAAACAAAAACTTAGTCCAAAAGATGTAGAATTTATCGCTGCTCATTCTGATTTGCCAGTCTACGTGAAAGGTGTTCAATCAGAAGAAGATGTCTATCGATCATTAGAATCTGGTGCTGGTGGAATTTGGGTATCTAATCATGGTGGCCGTCAATTAGATGGTGGGCCTGCTGCGTTTGATTCGTTGCAATATGTGGCAGAAGCAGTAGATAAACGTGTACCAATCGTGTTTGACAGCGGTGTACGACGTGGACAACATGTTTTCAAAGCAATCGCATCAGGTGCCGATCTTGTTGCTATTGGCAGACCCGTTATTTATGGATTGTCTTTAGGAGGAAGTACAGGAGTCCATCAAGTGTTTGATTTCTTTAAAACAGAATTGGAAATGGTCATGCAATTAGCTGGAACACAAACAGTAGAAGATATCAAAAAAATAAAATTGCGTGAGAATCGTTTTATTTAAGAAACAAATGACGAAAACAAATAGGAGTGCGGCAGATGATGCCGTACTCCTATTTTTATAGTTCAAGGATGTCACTAATAGAATAATTTGAAACGAAAAAATAAAATTGAAATATTTTTTCATACTTAATAAAAAAGGAAGAATATTCATGTAAAAGATTTTATTGTTTTTTTCTTTTTTATACAAAAAGGGTCATAATTTCAAGTAAACGGATGAATTCATGAGGATTTTTTGCATACTGTCTCTACTATACTTAGGTCACTAAGAAAAAGGAGTGATTTATTATGAAAAAGAACATGATTGGGATATTATTACTTTCAATACTTCTTCTAGGCGGCTTGGCAACACCAGCTTTTGCTGAGGGTCAAGCGACTTCAAAAGGAGATATTACCTTTACTGAACCAACAAATACCGTGGAGCCTCTTAACCCTACTGATCCTTCAAAACCAGTAGAGCCAGCAGATCCGGAAAATCCAGCAACTGGCCAGACAGGTCCTTTAACACTGGATGTAGTTCCCGAATTGCCATTTGGTACACACGAGATTGAAAGCGGAACAAAAACGTATCAAGTAGACGCTTCAAAAAACGATACACCTTATCTTCAAGTATCAGATCGTCGTGGTGTAGGTGCAGATGGCCAAGCACAAGGGTGGAACGTGACAGTTTCGGTTTCAGATTTTGTAAACGGTTCACAAGTTTTGCAAGGCGCTGAATTAGATTTTGGAACATCCACTGTTAAAAGTACGTCAGATAACGAATCCACTGGACCAACTAGTCAAACTGTAACTGGGTTGAGTAAAGCAAGTGCAGCGACACCAATATTTACAGCAGCAAAAGATCAAGGTCTGGGAACATGGCTTTCTGTTTATGATCCAGCAAATATCACACTGAAAGTGCCGAAAGCAGCAGCTGGAACATTCACGGCTGATTTGACTTGGAACCTCATGGCTGGCCCAGTAGCATAGAGTATGAAATAAATTCAACAAACTGCGGTGAAAATACTATAGGTGAAGGATCTTTTACCGCAGTTGTTGTTGAAAGGATGTGGTGGACAATGAATCAAAGTAAACGACTGTTTGTTTCGTTTTTTTCTATTTTAAGTCTATTTTTCATTTTTCCGTCAATCAGTAAAGCAGAAGATTCAGCAGGAGACTTTGGGATCAAACCGGTATTTCCAGAGAATCAAATAGATAAAGCAATCGGTTATTTTGATTTATTAGTGGCACCGGAACAAAATCAGATACTAGAAGTAATTATCAGCAATTCTTCAGATGAAGAACGAACATTTGAGGTCTCTGTCAATCCGGCGGTAACGAGTGATGGTGGAACGATCGATTATAGTCAAAAAAAAACCAACGTTAGATGAGACATTGCCGTTTGATGTCCGTGACGTTTTGCTCATTGCGAAAAAGGAAATCAATGTATCAGCACATGCAGAAACAACTGTACCTATAGAAGTGAAAATCCCAGCAAAAAGCTTTAAGGGACGTGTATTAGCGGGTATTCATGTTTCACCTAAAGAAGAAGCTGAAACAGAAAATGCTACAGAAGGAGCACAAATCAAAAATCGTATTGCTTATAATCTCGCAGTCGTTTTACAAGAAAGTCAAGAGACGATAGAACCGGATCTGAAACTTTTATCAGGAAATTTGGACGAGGTCAACGCAAAGCCAACTGTTCAGCTTCGTTTCCAAAATCCTCAGCCTAGGATTATCAGCAATTTGATATTTACGAGCAAGATCTTTTATGAAAATCAGCTTTATATTGAAAATACGTCTAATGCATTTTTAGTTGCACCAAATTCGAATTTTCACTTGAATCTTGATTTAGCTGGTGATAAAGCAAAAGCCGGCGATTACCGCGCAGAAATCATAGCAAAATCAGGCGACAGTAATGAATGGCGATTTACACAAAACTTTACGATCGAAAAAGAAAAAGCACAAAAAGTAAATGAAAATTCCGTTTTTGCAGTACAAGAACAATCTTTCCCATGGCTTTATGCAGGATTGGTTGCTGCAGTTCTAGTGTTATTGTTAATTTTGCTGTTTTTGTGGGTCCACAAGAAAAAAGGAGAAACAACATGATGAGGTGATTTCGTTGAAAACATCGATCTTATTGGGAGGGATTATTGCAAGTTTGCTGTTCTTCAGCTGGCAAGAGCCAGTCCAAGCAGATACCAAAAGTTCAGGTACGATTACATTTTATGATCTAAGTCCAGTTCCGCATCCAAGTGGTTCAGTCAATGGCGCATCAAAACAGCAGACACAGTCACCGATTTATAAAGAATCTAATCAACATGGCGTATTCCCGGAGACGAATGAACAAAAGATCCGTTTTCTTTATTTGATCATTGGTATAGAATTATGGCTTCTTGCGTGGTTGTTGTTATGGAGAAGAAAGGAAAAGGAGGATGAACATGTTGCTACAAAATAAATTTTCATTTTTTTGCTCCTTCTTTTTTACTTCGTTTTTTGTTTTAAGTATATTTACCTTTTCACCTTCGACAGAAGCTGTTGGAGCAACGCCTCCTACCATTTCTTATGATCCATACACGTATGAAAATATCGTACCTCCAAATGGTGGACGTAGTGCAGTCAATGGCGGGAAGCTTGTCCAACTAACTGGGGCTAACCAATTGCCTAAATTGACTGCTACTTATTTGAACGATGGTTCAAATGATCCTTGGAAAGGTGGCACGGTCCGTTTTCATTGGGAAAGCCATGTGAAGCTAACAAATGTACTTGATTTGGTGAATATTACTGCACAAGGATTTGCGTTTGTGGCGATCATCAATTTGCCGGAACATGTATCAAGCAGTGATGTATTAAAAGCAATTGACTGGAACAACGCCTACTTGTATATTGCCGGTGCCCCCATCAAGGTTACTAGCGGAAGTTTATTATCAGCAGGAAGCCATACCTTGCGTTTTGGGATGGGGTCGTGGGATACTAATACTCTATTAGCAGATATTATTGCTATTATTACGCGAGGCGAATTCAACGTGGACGATATCCCGCTTCAATTTGATATTACAGCTAATGTAGCGAAGATGACAGAAAACGGAGATAAATATGATACGAGCCCAAACAAAATTTTGACAAAAGGCAGATTACAGCCTTCTGTTTCGAAAAAGGCCGTTTTTTCTGTTGATTTTTATGATTCGAATAATATTATCCAAGATCGTATGTTCAATTCGATTTTAGCTCCAGCTGCAGGTAGATTTTATCCTAAATTAACTGGCGGAAACTTGAATCCAGGAGTATATGCATTTTCTGCAAGTGCAGAGATAAATACGTGGAATAGTTACATCTCACCAAGTGATTCAACAGGAAAATATAATACATTTGCTGATACCACAGAATACGTGGATGGAAATAACCAGAACCTTCCAGGCTCTACCAATAGTCGGACATTGACGATGGGGCTGTCTGAAGGACGTTTTGATCAGTTGCCATTTAGTCGCTTTGATCGCGTAGTCAACTATTTTACAGGAAAAAACGTTACACAAGGAGCAACACTGACTCATACTCCAGCAAGCACAAGTGGATTGAACCAGACAGCCAATATCGTGTACAGTGGGAAAGATGCGCAAGGCGGATTGCTTTCTCCTGTTGCTTTAAAGGTATTGGAGCAGTACAAGCTAGACGGAACGGTTTTACCAACAAACTTAACAGCCGATAGTCAGTGGGGAAAGCTCCTTTCTTCTGCATCGTACCAAGTCACGGCCAATTGGTCAGCAACTGAACTAAAAAAGGGTTCGATCCATTCCAGGCTTTATTCGAAAGGAACCCAAAAATTAGCGACAGGATGGACAGATCAACTTTTCCAAACGATCCAATCAAATAACGGGGGTGTAAATACAGCTACTTCTACACTAACTGCATTGGCTTCAGGGCAATATTATTTTGATTATCGCTTGGTGGACGATGTACTTACTAACATGTATCCGTCTTTTGCGTACAAATGGCAGTCTGAACAAGCTGGAATCACCACTCTTCCTCAAATAACAGTGGCTAATTTTCCATCTGTGAGTGCAGATAGTCAGCTAAAAAACCTTAGTAGACAACCTGAGACAGGAGATCCCTGTCTGCTCTATCAGGAGATACGATTCAAGAAAATGTGACATTCACGTTAACAAAATCTGGGGATGCGATAACCGACAAAAAATCACGATCTCACTTCCTGAAAATACTACTTATATCAATGGTTCCTTAAAATTAAATGGTACAACTATCGCAGATACCGGCATTCAACAAGGAGTTTCTGTCCCAGCAGATCTATTGAGCAAAATAGGAGATACCATTCATCTTACTTACAACTATCAATTAAATACTGTAGATACTTCTGTACAATCCGTCAGCATACTGACAAAGGCAGCTGTACTTTCCAGCAATATTACATTAGCAGATGGTGCTAAGCTTCCTAACCCAGTTGTCCAAACATCTGCTAAAACAATTCTTGTCCCCAAACAAGAATTAACATTAGTTAATGTACCAGATGATTTTACATTTGGTAACGATCTCCCCAAACCGTTGAAGACAAGTTATTATGAAGCAAAAGGCGATTTTTCTTTTGATGTGCGGGATACTCGGCTTCCAAGCACGTCTCCTTGGCAACTGACAGGGACATTGACTTCTTTATTTAAGAATAATCAAGGTCAAGAATTAAGCGGAACAAAATTATACTTCAATCATTCTGGATCAAAGCAATTGATTCAGCAAGGTCAAAACACGTTGATTTATGAGAGTGATGGAACAGCTAAAGGAGAGGTTCTCGTTGACTTTCCCGATACCGATGGTTTACTCTTAGAGGTAAATAGCAGTACGAATGCTCAACCTGGCGCAACGTATCAAGGCATGGTCACATGGGAACTGACAGCTGGGCCAACCAGCTAAGTGATTAGAATTTGTATGGATCTGTGATAACTGTCACAGATCCTCTTTTTCAAGGATGAGAAGGAAACTTCTGCTGTTAAAATCAGAAATGCTTGGAGGAGTGGACTTGGAACTTTTCAGTTTGCTTGAAAAAAATGAACAACGGCAAATCAAACTTTTCCAACTTTTATTAGAGGAAAAAGGAGAGATTTCCGTTAATAACGTACTTACCCGCTTATCAGTTGATCGGGCTACCTTGAAAGAAGATCTGTTTTATTTACAAGCTAACTTGGAAAATATCAAACAATTGGAAATTGTTATCCAAGAAGGGAATATTTTATTAATCAGACATGGAAATATAGCAGCAGTCGATGTTTATTATCATTGCTACTTGCGCTATTCTACAAAATATCAGATACTTCTTTATCTGTTGGAAAATGGCTCATTTGATCGGCAGAAACTTGTCATGGAACTTAATATCAGTTCGGCTACTTTGTCTCGCAGAGTGAAGGAATTAAATGATTCTTTAAATGAGTTTCATCTGAAAATAAAAAGCGGGCGGCTGACCGGTCCAGAAAGTCAAATTCGTTATTTTTATTTCCAATTATTTTGGTTTGGACGTCCTTATCTTGAAAACAAAAAAGAATACAGTGATTTATCAGGAAACACTTTTTTAGATCTGCTGCAAAAAGAGTTTAGTTTTGCTATTACAGAAGAAGGACGATTGAAATTTTAAATATGGCTTTCCATTATGAAGAAGCGAATGCGCTGTACGAAAAAATCCAAACCAGATTATAGCAATCTTCCTGTTGGATTGTTTCAAACGACACAATTTTTATTGGACCTCCATACATTTTTGACCCGTTACTTCTTTCAATATGCCTTTCCTTGGAATCAAAATGAAACGTTGGTTTTTTATCTTTTCATGATCAGTAACTTTACATTAGATACACATAACTCGCATGTCCAGGAGTTTTTGATAAGCGAAAAATACAAAGACGACGTAGTAGCTCAATTGAATCGAACGTTTAAACAATCGATAGAAGAATATTTCTCTTTTTATGTTTTTCCAGAAGAGATTTCGCAAAAGATTGCGTTGACAGTGATGCAAAATCACGCTCATTTTGCCTATTTTAGAGGATGGATGAATATTTTTGGCCAAGAAGGATTAAAACAGCGGTTAACTGAAGTAGAAGATAAACAATTCCTGGTTTTATGTGAAAGATTGGTCAGACAAACATTTGCTATTGTTGATTTTACTGAAGTAGACGAGGAAAATGCCCGCTTTGAATTATTTGCTCGCTATGCATCTATTTTGCGGACGCTGATCAAGCAGTTAGAATTACGTCTGCAAATTGCTTATGATCTTCCTTATGAAAGGCTAATGGCGGATATCGTGAAAGAAATCATCCAGGAACAATTGCTGAATACGATCAAGTATGATTTAGTCGAATACGAGAAAGAAAAGCAGTATGATATCATTTTGACTAGCCAATTGAAAGAGTACCCGTCACAGAAGTCCGCTAAAGTTTTTGTATTCACTAGCAACGAATATAATTATGATTTCCCCTATTTGAACCAATTTTTAAAAGAATGTTATTTAGAAAAATTGAATTTAAGGATGAATAAAACATGAAAATCGTGATCATTGGTGCTTCCCATGCAGGCATCACAGCTGCCCTAAATCTAAGAAAACTTCAACCGAAAGCAGAAGTTTTACTGATCGATGAAGATCATAAAGATGGACTAGGCTATGTTTCAAATGGAATCAACCTTTATTTAAAAGGAAAGATACGTAGTTTAGCTGAAGTTGCCCATAACATGCGGACACTTCAAGAAAGTGGGGCAAAACTGATCACCAAATGGAGAGTAACTGAACTTGATCCAGACAAACATCAGCTCATCCTCGCATCCAAAGAAGGAAAAAACGAGACCATAACCTATGATAAATTAATCGTAGCAACAGGTTCCTCTCCTGTCACCTTGTATAAACAAATTGAAGCTGAAAATGTCTACACCTATAAAAATCTAGTGCAATCTAAGCAAGTACTTGCCGCTTTAAAAGAAGCAAAAGAAGTAGTGATCTTCGGTGCTGGTTATATTGGATTGGAATTAGCAGATGCTTTGAGAAATAAAGGATACATTATTCATCTAGTTGATTATATGCCGAATGTTTTATCAAGATATTTCGATAAGGATATGATCAACAGTTTTCAAAATCAGCTGCAAACTAAGCAAATCAATTTTTATCCAAATGAATTCTTGATCGATTGGAAAAAATCAGAAGAGAAAGTAGTATCCGTACAACTTCTATCTCAAGCAATAAAGGCAGATATGGTCATTTTTTCTGCCCAAACTCGTCCTAATACGACATTGTTAAAAGAAAAAGTGGCTTTGTATGAGGATGAGACTGTGATAGTCAATGAATATCTGCAGACAAGTGATCCGGACATCTATGCGATTGGAGATATCGTCCCAGTCAGTTTTGACAAAAATAAACGGCATCTCTTTTTACCTTTAGTTACTCGAGCTGTACATATGGCAAGAGCAGTAGCGCTAACTTTGAGTGGTCAGCCAACCGCTTACGACCTCAGACAAAAGATAACAGCAGCAGTCATTATAGACTACTTTTTAGGAACTGTAGGGCTGACAGAAGATGAAGCGCCATTCTTGGAACAAAATACCGGTTCGTGTTCAGGAGAATTTGATCTATTTCCATAATACGATGAAGAAAACAAAACAGTAAATGCAAAGCTGATCTACCATCCGGATACATTAGAAATAATTGGCGGACAGCTGATAAGCCAAGAATTCTTATTATCAGATTTGAACCTGCTTGCGGATATCGTGAAACACAAAACTACGATTCCACAGCTAGCAGTTGAGGATTTTGGATTTCTGTCTGAATACACCTCTCGTTTTCACTACCTCAATGAGTTAGCTTTTAAAGTACTAGCTAAGAGAGCAAATAGCAATAGAGTAGATAAAAGACTGTGAGAAATATCACGGTCTTTTATTGTGTGGGGATATAATAAATATTAATCAATTGAGAATAAAAAATTCATATAATGAAATAGCGGAAGAATTTTTTGAGCATAATATTCGCCAAAAATTTATCAAGTGATAAAATTGTTGTATAAAATGATTATTTCAGGAGGAGGAGTTAAATGTTTTTAGCATTAAATGAAATTATGCATTCAAAGTTACGTTATGCGTTAGTTGCAGGGGTGATGTTTTTGATCGCCTACCTGGTATTTTTTTTGACTGGGTTAGCTTATGGCTTAGCTCAAGATAATCGAACAGCAGTCGACAAGTGGGAGGCAGATTCGATTGTGCTTTCGAAAGATGCAAATTCAAATCTAGGGATGTCCATGATTACTAAGAAGATAGCAGAAGAAGTCGAAGGTGGGAAAGTGGCGTATCTTGCCCAGACACCTGGAGTCGTGACTAGTAAAGACAGTACAGAAGAAGGAAAAATCAATGTTAGCTTCTTCGGTATCGATAAAAATCAATTCATCATGCCCAATCTTGTTGAAGGAAAAGCTTTTGATAACGATGATGAGGCAGTAGGCGATATTAGTTTGAAAGAAGAATATGGTCTAGCCGTAGGAGATACAGTTAAGTTATCTGGTAGTGACAAGACGTTTAAACTAACTGGCTTTACGGATCATGCCAAATTCAATGTCTCACCAGTTCTCTATACAACCATCAATGCTTACCAAGAGATCCGCTTCGAAAAAGAAGATACAAGTGAAAATGCACGGATTAACGCAATAGTTGTCAGAGGTAAAATCAGTAATTTACCTGAAGATTTAGAACAGATCAAAATTTCTAAATTCATCAATGAATTACCTGGATATAATGCGCAAGTATTGACTTTTGGATTTATGATCGGATTTTTGATCGTTATTGCGGCTATTGTGATCGGGATTTTCATTTATGTACTGACGATGCAAAAGATTAATATCTTTGGTGTAATGAAAGCACAAGGGATCACAGGAGGATTTATTGCGCGTTCTGTAGTGGCACAAACATTCATTTTATCATTTGTTGGTATTCTTCTTGGTCTATTAGGAACAGTGGGAACATCCCTTGTTCTACCTGATGCGGTTCCATTCCAAAGCAATTGGCTGTTTTTTGGCGTCATTAGCTTGTTGATGTTAGTAGTAGCTGTGTTAGGCGCACTATTTTCTGTTCGGACAATCGTAAAAATCGATCCGTTGAAGGCAATTGGATAAGAAGGAGGAAGAGCATGAAAGCAATAGAATTTAAAGAAGTAGAAAAAAGTTTCCAAGATGGCGACCAAGTAGTTAAAGCATTGAAAGAAACAACCATGAGTATCGATAAAGGGGAATTTGTTGCAATCATCGGTCCTTCTGGTTCAGGTAAAAGTACTTTTTTGACTTTGGCAGGCGGATTGCAGACGCCTAGCAGTGGCTCTGTATTTATCAATGATCAAGAATTCAGTAATCAAAAAGAAAGTGAACGCGTTAAACTACGTTTTAAAGAAATTGGCTTTATTTTGCAAGCTTCCAATCTGGTTCCTTTTCTGACAGTAAAAAAGCAGTTATTATTAGTAGATAAGATCAAACATGAACATCGTCAAAAAGAAGCAAACGAATTATTTGAGCAGCTTGGCGTGGATAAGTTGATCAACAAGTATCCAGAAGAACTATCTGGTGGAGAACGGCAAAGGGTCGCAATCGCTCGTGCATTGTACAATGATCCGTCCATTATTCTAGCAGATGAACCAACTGCTAGTTTGGATTCAGAAAAGGCACGAGAAGTAGTCGATATCTTGGCAAAAGAATCAAAAGACAAAAATAAAGCAACGATCATGGTTACTCACGATACACGGCTGATTGACAAATGCGATAGAATATTTATGATGGAAGATGGTGTATTGAAAGAAAAAGAATAACCAAAAAGCAGGTGGAAAAATGATCCATCGATACAACAAAGATACACAGCAAAAAATTTTGAAAGAAGCGACTGACTTGTTTATGTCCAAGGGATATCTCGGCACTTCAACAAGAGAGATCGCACAAAAAGTTGGGATCACCCAGCCCAATCTCTATCATTATTTCGGTGATAAAGAAAAACTATATACGGCAGTTTTAGAAAACCACTTAAAAGATGTTGGAAAAGCTTTGAGAGAAATCGTTCAAACAAGCGAAACGGGATTTCAAGTGACCTTGACAAAAATGGCGCAGTTTTTGATTGAGACACATCTGGTCGATTTGTTTCTGATGCTTCACGATCTTGAAAGCAATCTTTCAAAGGAAACAAGAGATCATCTTTTCTTTCTATGGAAGAAAAATTATCGTGAACCTTTTGAAGAAATCTTTTCAGCAAACCAATCTGTGCTAAGAAATGGGATTTCAAAAGAAATCGCAGCAAGGCATTTTTTCTTAGTGTTAGCACCTTACATCACTCGGTCGAAAAGACCTGTGGAAGAACCGCTAAATGTGGCGCAATTGATCGATTTATATTTGAATGGTGTATTAGGAGAAGCGTAAAGCTGTTATATAGGGAGAAAAATAGTTAGGTGAAGAAGCAAGATATGACGAAGATCGTTATATCTTGTTTTTTTTACATAGGTAGTTTTTCATAAATACAAATTTGTTATTCTCTCATGATTATCAGGGTATATTTTTATTTATTATGTCGGTGTTCCAGGAAGTGTTTTAATTTAATAACGAAGAAATTAATTGTTTGTAGAATGAAGGAAACTATTTATTGGGTAGATGAATCACCACGAATAGTCAAAGGAGATTTCAGGATATGCCAAAAATGAAAAAAAACATTTTAGCAGTAATATTATTTTCTACGGTTATATCTTTTACAGCCCCTTTTTTGCGTACTTAAGCTGATTTTAAGTTTTGACCCTTAGTCTGGATCTACGAGGTGAGAGTCAAGAATGAAAAAAATAATTGGAGCTTTTGTATTTGCAATCATTATCATTATTATCTGTTTTCAAATAGATGTTTTTGGTCAAAAAAAGATAGTTGGACAAACGGTCAGCAGTACGAACAGTACGGTTACAAAGACAAAGGAATCATTTGATGACACAGAACAAGAGACATTAATCAAAATCGGAAAAAATGACCGTACACTATATACAGATGACTCGCTAACTACCCCACTTGCAACTATAAACGGCGGAGAGCTGGCGGAGTTTCTTTCTGAAACAAAAAATGCTTATCAGATCAAGACAAATGATGGCTATACTGGATATTTAGCCCTCGAAGATGGAACCAAAGTCACAAAGAATATACAAACAAAACCGGAAGAGCTATCTGATGCAGTGATTGTATTAGATCCTGGGCATGGCGGAAATGATACTGGGGCATTAAGCAATGATGAACAAACAGAAGAAAAAGATATAACATTAAGTACAGCCATAAAAGTAAAAAAGGCGCTAGAGGATGCTGGAGCAACGGTTTATTTGACCCATACTACAGATGAATTAGTACAGCTTGGAGATATATGCGACTACAGTGAAGAAAAAAAGGCAGATGTCTTTATCAGTTTACACGCAGACTCTACGGAATATGCGAATGAAGCAACTGGAATCACGACATATTATTACTATGGACAAGAGGAAACATTAGCACAGACAATTGCTGACTCCTTCACTGATCTGCCTCTGGATTCAAGAGGAATCTCCACTGGGAACTATCAAGTTCTTCGAGAAAATCTTCAACCTTCTATTTTAATCGAGATGGGTTATATGAATAATGATAGTGATTTAAAGGAATTAGTAACAGACAGTTACCAGCAGCAGATTGCTGCAAGTTTGACACAAGCATTGACCACTTATTTTCAGTAATAAATAAGCCCAGCCAAACAAAAATAGCTCTTCATATTTTTCGTTTGGCCGGGCTTATTATCGCAGATGCAAGCTTTTGAACACCGTTTAAGGAAGAGGTTG
>ULRM01015983.1_pt1 | contig 19201 bp, 23 predicted proteins | sample 1955551 | NCBI WGS metagenome assembly ULRM01 (sample SAMEA4835686, study PRJEB28245) | human gut metagenome | biome: gut microbiome; material: fecal sample | place: Denmark | collected 2008
ATTTTGAACAATCGTATCCAATTGTTCGTCAAAATTATCTAATCTAGTCTTTAAATTAACTTGTCCACCTCTAGCATTTTTGATCTCATTTTTATAATTATCATACTCATTTAATGATGCTAGAGCAGTAAGTAAAGACCCAAATTCATTAGTACTAACTACAGCTTTTTCAGAGTTAATACTCTCCTTAACATCCATATAAAATATATTAGATGTTAGCTTTTTATCTCCTTCTATTACCATTAACTCCAGTTTAACAGTTCCAGATACCGCCAACATTTGAGTTGTAAGTTCTAAAACGCAGTAACCTTTAGTTGCATCAGTAATTATTAAATCATTAAATACTTCTGTTTTGTCCGGTTTAATTGCATAAACTCTAACACTTCTATTTTCTAAACTAAAAGGTATAGAGCCATCAAGTAAATTAAAAAGCAAGAATCTACTTTTTGTATCTCCTTGCTTAGCTACCAAAATATCATATAAATTTTTATTTATATCTAACTTTATTATTTTAGTATTCATTTTATAACACCTCATTAATAAGTTCTTTTTTACCTTCTTTAATTAAAATTTTATCTATAGACTCTTTATATTTAGAATACTTACTCATTACTTTTTCATAGGTAAGATTGCCTTTTAAAATTTGTAATCCAAGATAAGCAGCCATTTTTACACCTCCTCTTTCGAAAATAATAATTCATTTAAAGCATTTTGCGTTAATTCTATTTCTTGTTTTAAATTATCTAATTCGATTGATACAATAGACCCTTTTTCACCTTCAAGTGATTCACAATCATTTCTAAAAGCTAATATCTGTTCATCATATTTTTCTTTGTATTTAGCATAGATAGTTTCATTGTATATCTGAGGTTGTGGAAATTGCCACAACCCATTATTAATTCTAGTGCAATAAACACTTAAAATTAATATCTCATTACCACCGACTATATCTTCTTCGTAAATTTCTAAACATCTTTCATCTAAAGACTTATTTTTTATTATCATAAAATCACTCCTATTTGCTTACTTTTAAAGTAATACTACAATTAACTATGTTTAAGTAATTATTCTGAGCCGAGCTATTTACATATATAGCTAATGAATTATAAGTACCATTTACTAACCCTTGAACAATTGCCTTAGGTAATGTAAATGTCTTTGTTTCTCCCCATTTTAAGGTACCTAGTAAAGTTTGACCTCCATATGAAGGAGTCCCACTAGGGCTACTACAGGTTGAACCATTGATATATACATTTGAATCCCCACTTAATCCTCCTGAGGTAGCTCTTGTAAGAGTTATGGTATTACCATCTAATATAGTACCATTCATTTGACTTCTAATCGTAGCTAGGTCAAAGAACATATGTCCTCCTCTCAAACCATATCCCCAAGAACCTTGTTTACAATCATTATCGGACCAATTATTCCATTGATAAGCATATGTCTTACAGGAAGTCCAACCATACGTGTATGTAAAAACGCTAGTTCCCGAAGGGGGGCTAGGAGTTGAAGAAGCATATCTGGATGACGCTGTTGGAGTTAGATTACTATTTCCTCCATAATATACTCCATTATATTGTTGTACATTGCCTTGGGGTCTTACAGTCCCACACCCCCAATAAGCAAATGAACCACTATACAATCTTACAAAATCAGTACAGCTTCCAACATCATCAGAAGTATAATATATTGATTGATATCTCAATTCGACCGCATTGTAGCATTTACCGAAATCTACATGCCATGTGTAAAGATGGGTTCTTTCCGTAGCTATCCCCCAATTAATACACGCTATTGTTACAGCATCTACTTCTAACCTACTGACATCCGCTGCATATATTCCGTGTCCACCGCCACCATCAGACCTGTCGGCTATTACTGGTCCTGTTGTAGCAGAGCCAAATTCTCTGGAGCCTACTATCCATACCCATTTAGGTATTTGTGTTAAATGTATGGCATACTGTTCGTTACCTGGGCCGTTAATAACTAATTTACCTTCTAAAATTATTTTAATATAACCAGTACCCTTTAATTTTGTTAGAACTAATCGTTCATTTATCACAAATCCAGGGTCTCTAACAGTTATAAATAGGTCTTTATTTATAACTGGAGCCTGTTCTAAGTGTTCTTTTAGAGCAGCAAATGAGTTAAAAGGATTTTTAGAACTACCGTCTCCAGCAACAGCTTTAGAGTGGTCTACATATAGATTAGCTGCTCCCTCATATACATTTTCAATATTATTAGCAAACACTTTATCTGCTTTTAATTCGCTCCATTGTTTTTTGTTAGATAACCAAGCTATGACATCACCATTTTCATCGATAATGCTAAATCCCTCTGAGTCTATTCTTGTTTTAGTTGTACTTTCTATATGTGTAACTTGTAAATAACCATCATCAACGTTAATTGCTAAATTACCATTAGAACTCATAATAGTTCCTGTTTTTATAAGTGCAGCATTAAATTCTCCAGTAGTTATGCAACTAGCGTTAATCTTACCATCAATAGTTATAGCCAATGTATAAGGACCATTATATCCACTTTGACTAAATGCAATACCATTTTTATTCATTCTAATAACATTAATAGAACTTTCGACTTGTGGAGAATCCATTATTAATATTTCATTTTTTCTAGCAACTACATAACTATCTTTTATACCTGCTTCTATAAGCTGAGTTGCTTCGTCCATTGACTTATCTAATATATCTTGCCATGAGTTTCCACCTAACTGTTCTACAACTTTATCTATTGCATTTTGGACTTTGTTAATATTTGAGAGCGCATTTCCTTTTACATCACCAAGATCTATATCTTCGTATCTATCTTTAATATTATTATATTTATTAGCTGTCATTTTCAGCTTAACATTAAATCCATAATCATCCAAATTTGCTGTTAATATATCTCCTTGATAAATTCTTTCATTTAATTCATCACCTTTATATTGATCAGTTTTACTCAACTCTGCAATACTTAGTCTTAAACTACATGTAGGTTTATCTATATTTTGTTCTTCGAATAGCTTATCACATTCTTTTCTTAAAGCTTGATACACTTCTTCTAATGTTTCATAACCATCTTCACTACCATGCTCACTATATTTATACTTAATATTATCAAATTTAAATTCCTGTATTTTGGGATGAGGGTAATTATTAACTAGTGGTGAGTAATAAATCCCTTCAGGTAAAGTTAGACCATCATAAGTTATTGCATTAATTCCAGTAACTACTGATTCTGAATTTATAGTACCATCAAAATCTATAACATTTTTACCTATTAGTATTTCTACTCCTCTATCCTCACCAACACTAGAGTTCATTGCAATATTAAAATTATCTAATACAAGATATCCACCCCATCGACTCATAAATGTATTATCATCACTACCTAATAATGCATCAATTCCATTTTTTCTAACCATCCTAGCTGTATTAACTATATCTATATTAGAGCTTAAATTATACTTATTTGTATAAACTGTTCCACTTTCAATTTGTTTTATTGCTGATCTACCTGATTTATTAACAATGTTTATATCTTGTATAAAATTATCATTAAAATCAAAACCTATATGATATCCTGAAGCCGTAATATACTTTTTATTTTTCTTGTTAACTTTTGAAATTCTAAACAATTGCAACCCTTTTTCTGTAGGAACTTGCAATATCATATTTTCCTCTATAGTTTCTGATTTATCAAAATCTTTTTTGAATTTTGACTCAATTACCCATTTACTATTTTCTCTCCAACTTGTATAAGAAGAAATTACTATATCATCTAAAACTTCTACTCCATCATGAGTAAATTGTGTTTCATCTTTTTTAAACAACTTAATCATATTGTTTCCTCCTATACTAAATATCTAAAGTTTGGTATTATTTCAATCTTTGATACATTTCCATCCCAAGTTATATTATTAGATCCAGGATTTAAATTAGGAAAATCACCAATTTTTTTATCATTTTGCCTCTGAGAATCTTTATAAGTCCTCATTTTAACTGAATTTATAGTTATATATTCATCAACATCTTTAAGGGTTATTTGAGTATTACCTATAAATAAATTGATATGTCCACTACCATAAATGGTAATTACAGGTTTAGAGTAATAAGAACAATAATTGTACACCTCACTATCTTTTGAGGTTATAATTAAAGCTTCATTATCAGTACTGTATCCAAAAGGCTGACATCTAAAACTTATAGTGAATTCATACCAACTACCATAATCATTATTCTTAAATAAATAATTTATAGGAATTTCACTTACTATTTTTGCATTATAATATCTGTCTGGTAGATTAGAAAATATAACTGGTCCATCCTTAAGGTAATTACATAAACTATCGATATTTTCTCCTGTATAATACACTTTGCATTGTTTTATTGTAGGCTCGTAGGTTCCATCAGTTATAGTTAAAACCCCATCCATACCTAATACTGTTTCTTCTTCAATACGTTGCTTAGGAATAGTTATAGAAGGTAATTCAACTACAACTATCCCAACATCTAAGCTACATTCATTATTTAAAATAAAATAATCTTCGTTCATATTACCTCCTATAGTTCTCTTAATTCTGTATACTCTGTCAGTTCTTCAATTAATTCTCTTAAATCAGTAACTCCATTAACATCAACCTGTTGAATTATATTTTCAGTAATTTTATTAAACTCTTTACTAGCTATTTCTTTTAAATAATCTAGTTTTATTGATATTTCTTTTAATAAAGTTGACTCTTGATTACTTATCTTAGGTTTATTCATAGAATTTAATATTTCTTTAGTTTGCCTAGCATTATAAACAGTTTCTCCTCCATCCATATTTACTAATTGCCTTGTAGTTGCAAAAGTTAACTCTCCACTTCTAGATTGTATTAACTCTGGTCCATATTCTGCTACACTTGCTATACCAGGCATTGCATTTTCAGTACCAGTTGCATACATTGTAGAACCATTATAATAAGGCTTACCAGAAGAAGTATATTGAACACCTACTATTACCTGCTTGTAACTTGAAATATTATCAATGTTTCTTTGAACTTTCGAAGCTGTACCATTATCAGTTACATCTATATTAGCTTTTTTGCCATTCGTTGCATCAACTTGATTTCGTGTCTCCTTAAGCTTATTTATAACGTCTGCTGTATTTTCTCCGATTTTTATTGGATTGCCATTAACGTCTTGAATTGAACTTACAACATTACCATTCTCATCTTGTACCTCTACAAGTTTACCAATTATTTCATTACTTGCATTAGTAATATTGCCTGAAGTATCTAAATAAGCATCTCCAATTATCAAACAATTTGTTAAAATCCCTTGAGCTGTTTGCTGCCATTCTGCTATTTCATCTTGTAAAGCTGATGCATCATTTTTTGTCATTGATCCAATATTTTGAGTGTTCAAATTATAAATACCTGATAATTTACCAGTAGTTTCATCTATTTTTACATAGACATCATCCCATGTCTGTGTAGTAGTATTATACATTTTTTGATATCCACTCTCTGTTATTTTCTCTAATCCATCATAATATTCCGTTGCCTGCACTAACTCTTGATAATATTGAATATCCTTTTGTTGTAGTATTTCTCCATTAAATTTATTAATTGCATTTTTTAAATTTTCATTATGTTCTACAGCATATTGATAGGCTTCATCATAATAACTTTGAGATAGCTCTAATTGACTATTTTTAGAAGCTTCTAATCTTGCTACTGTTTCATCAACATTAGTTTTATCTTCTTCTGACAAACTTTCATATCCACTTTTAGCAATTTCAATTAAAGCATCATACTTAGAACGTATTTCTATTTGTTCTTCTTGAGATTGTTGATATCTTTCTTGCAATAATTTTTGAGCATTTTCTGCATCTAAAGTAGACATTCTATTTCTAAATTCTTGTTGAGCATATTCTAGCTCATAATTATTATTAGCTTGTGCCTCTAATTCTATTTGCTTTATTTGAGCGTAATAATTTTGTATAGCTGCTATTTCATCTTGATTTAAAGTTCTGCCTTCTGACCTGGCATTTGCAATAATTGTATTAATTTCATTATAAAGATTTTGAGCTTCTTCTTTTTCTTTACTACCTCTACTATTCCAGTATTCAAGCAAAGCACTCTCACTCTCATCTATAGCACCATCTACACTAAAAGCTTCACTAAGTCCACTTTGCAATTCATTACTCCAATCATCAATAGCAGTATTACAACTTTCTAAGGCGTCATTAATTCTACTTGTTAATGAGCTAACTTCTTCATCTGTCATTACATTATCAACATTTATTGAATTAAGCTCCATTCCAAAATCATGTATATCTAAAGTCATCTCCTTAACTGATTCTTGAAATTCAGAACTTATATTTTCATTAAAGTCCTTATAAACTAGTCCCATTTCTTCTAATTCTTCTTTAGAATATGTAACTTTCCCTGTTAGATCAGCTATCGTCTTTTCCATCCATGACATTTCTTCACGTGATTTTGTAATTTTCTGATTAGCCAAATCCATAGCTTCATGCCAAACATAAACTCCTGCTCCTACTGCTGCTAAAGGAATTATTGTTGATGATAATGCACCTCCAAATCCAATAGTAAATGAAGTTACCTTGTTTACTAATGATATAGTTTTACCTATACCTGTTATAACTTTTCCACCTACCATCATAAGTGGTCCTATAGCTGCAACTGTTGCACCTATGCTAACAATATTCTTCTGAACTGCTGGATCTAGATTATTAAATGCACTAACCATATCTGTAACTTTATTAATGCCTTTTGTTATTGCTGGTAATAATGTATTACCAATAACTATTCCAGCACCTTCTAAAGCTGATGTAAATTCATCCCAAGCGCCCTTTGTATTATCCATCATTGTATTGGCCATTTCATTTGCCGCACCATCACAATTTTCTAAGCTTTTAGTTAATCTTTCTAATTCTGCCGGACCTGCTGAAATTAAAGCTAACATTCCTGACATAGATTCTTGACCAAATATAGTTGCAATAGCTTGTTGTTGTTGTTCTTCCGTTAATCCTTTTATTGAAGTGCCTAAGTTACCTATAATATCCTTTAAGGATAACATCTTACCACTACTATCATAAGCATTAAACCCTAAATCTTTCATTAAGTTAGCCGCTTCATTACTCGGATTCGCTAGCCTAGTTAATGCTGTTCTTAATGAAGTACCAGCTTGACCTCCTTTAATCATTTCGTTATATCCTAGGCTCTTTATCCTAGGCTTCTCCACCTTTCAATGGAGTATCGGACTATCTCTTAACCTTCAACTTTACTTGGTAAGGTTCTGCCCACTCGTGGATATTTCAGCATATAAAAAAGATACTCATAGAGTGTCTATTACTTAGCTTACTTTATCTAGTCTCTACACCTTCTAGGAGTTTCCTCACTAGCTTGGCTCGGTATTACCATGTTATATTTTGCAATCTATAATTTAGGCTTCACCGAATTAAAGCAGTAGTTTATGCTGCCAATTTCTTGACAACCGAGCATTTATGTTTACCCGCATTAGACATTAGTCCTATAGCTGCCGTTACCTCTTCTAAGCTTTGCCCCATTGTAGCTGCAACTGGTGCAATATATTTCATTGCTTCTCCAGTATCGGTTATTCCTGCATTTGTGTCTGCTGCTGCTTTTGCTAATACGTCCGCTACGTGTGCCGCTTGACTTGCTTCTAGTCCAAAACCATTTAATGTACTTGCTGCTATATCTGCTGCAGTTGCTAAATCTAAATTGTCACTTGCTGCTAAGTCAAGTAACCCAGGCATAGCTGATAAAATTTGGTTTGTAGTAAATCCCGCAGAAGCTAAGTTCTCCATTCCTTCTGCTGCTTCTGTTGCACTAAAACTAGTTGCCGCGCCTAGTTCCTCGGCTTGTGCTCGTAGCTTTTCGAAATCTTCTCCAGTTGCTCCTGATATTGCTTTAACTCTAGACATTTGTGCTTCAAAATCTACTGCAACTTTTACTGCTCCTGCTCCAACTGTTGCTAAAGGAACAGTAAGCCCTTTAGTTAATGTTGTTCCAACTCCTGTTATTATTCCACCTAATGATTGGATTCTTGCACCAGCTTCTTGTGTGTTATCCGTAAATGTAGCTAATTGTTGCCTTGCACTCATTAATCCTGATGTATATTGACTATAATCTAATTCTAAGTAAGCTACTGCACTTCCTACATTTATACTCATTTACTCCCTCCTTCCTCGAAATTTGGGCATAAAAAAAGAGTCTTAATAGACCCTTATTCTAATAATTTATTTACTTCTTCTAATATATCACTTGCCTTTTCATAATGTTCTACACTATTATTCCAGTTATTATCTTCAGAATTAATATCCATATCAATAGAATATTTACAAGACTCATTTATATTATCATAAATATCCAACAACTTACTTTTTATTTCTTTGTGACCTCTTACTTCATTAACTTCTTCTTTAAAGTCATCAGCCTCTTCTTGTAGCTCTCTGAAAACTTCTTTGTCACTAAAGGCAGTAGTACTTCCTAATTCATCTACTAAACTAGAAGCATCACAATATAATTCTTTAATATCTTCTTTTGATGTTTCGCCACAAGATATTAATGATAAAGCTATAATAATAAGTAATGATAAGTTAAATAATTTTTTCATATTGTCCTCCTGTTCTTATTAAATATACCAGTATTATACAATATATTTAAATATAATGACAATTGATTATTGGAATCTTTCTAGATTCTTTTTCATTTCACTTATCAAATCACTATTATTAGTATTTTTATCCTTATAGATTTCATCTTTCCAGTTAGGTTCTTTTAACCAACTGTCTTCTAAATAGACTTTGTCAGCTTCCTTTACCTCTCTCTTAGTTTTCATAGACAAAATATATTCACAAGCTTCATCAAAAATAAAAGCGAGATATGAATCATTTATATTCATTATCTCGCTAGGCCTTTGATTATACCTTTGGCTTATTCTTAGTATTCTTAATATTTTCTTGCTTTGCACGAAAGGATGTAAGAGCTTTAATACCTATTTGAGTATAATTGTATATCTCAAGCAATTGAGCATCTGTTAACTCTAACCCTATTTTCTCTAAATCATCATAAGTAGGGTCTACCATAGCAGCTTTAGCCATTATAGTAAGTAATTCTTTTTGCTCTTTCATATTAATTACATCTTTAGTGGTTTTAGCACCATTAAATAATATATAAGCTGCATTTAATAATGGGTTAGGTATGTCTCCATTTGCAACCAAACCTAACATACTAGGTCTTTTTAATTTACATACAAATGGTTCCTCTCCCCATCCTATTAACTCTACTTCTTGTCCTTCTGCTATTTTTTTTAAATCCTCTATGCTTGTAACTGCCATATTTTATTCCTCCTATTAAACCGGTAATTCTTCTAAAAACTCTAAATTGTAAGGAGCTATCCCTTTTTTTACTCTACTTGATATAGTGTAAGCTGGTGCCATGAATTCACCATCTTTAAAAGTAAATGATACAGGTTTTCCTTTGCACCCTTTAAACGCAAAACATTGATATCCTAATGTTTCACCATCACCATCTTTTTCCTCCGTATATATCTTTGTTGTAAATTTAGTTCTATTAACTACAGCTCCTACAACTGGTGGATTATATCCTGTTACCTTTAATGAATCTGATTCACCAGTTGTTACAAGTTTTCCTCCATCTACAATAGCTAATACTTCTGGCACCATAACGACTTGAGTTAAATTTATATCTGAGCCGTATTGTATATCCTCGGTTTTATTTGTAGATAATATAGAATTTTTTACTCTAAGTATAGTTTCACTACCTTCACTTACTACTGGTGCATATGTAGCTTCTGATGCAGTATCAAATCTATAAGTTTTTGGTGAATCCTCTTCTGTTACAATCTCAACTCTAACGATATTCACTATAGGTTTTTCTGTTAGCTTTTCTATTGCCATTCTTATCACTCTCCTAATTTAATCTCATATATTTTTCATACATAATTGAAAAAGTTAATGCTTTTTTATCATTATCTGTTACAATTCCTGTTTCATTACCTGAATATCTAATGGATTTAAATTCTTTTAATAAATCTACTACTTGCTTTCTAAAATCTTTAATTTTTGTAAATTTATTTTCAGGAATAAAAAAAAGGATATCTATGTATCCTTTCCCTACTCTTCCATTTGAACTACTGATCCCATCATCTTTTAAAACAATATAAGGTGATTTACACTCACCTTTATGCTGACCAACTAAATAGACATCTATATTATTATCTTGTAAATACTCATATACCTTTAAAATCATATTATCTTACTCCAACCACTTAATACTTGACCACTCCATCTTTGAATAGTAGGCCATAATATTGCATTCTTCTTCTCATGACATAATTCTAGATACTTAAAATGGGGTGTATTACCTCTAAGACTAATTATAGTTGTTGTTCCAGCTTTAGTTATCTTATGATCCATAGTTTGTCTAGAATTTCCTGTTCTATCTATCCATGGAGCTTTAATTTTAGCATCATTTATCATTTTTACCCCAGAAGTTTCAGCATATAAGTTTGTTGCTCTTTCTACTTTTAACTCCATATCTGCTAATCCACTCATTAAGCTACTCGCATCTAATCTCATACTAATCACCAAATCTTAAATCTAAAGGTAAGGTTATTATTTCATAAATACAATCATCTTCAATAATAGTATTATTATCCATCTTTAACCCTTCATATCTTTCTAATTTCATTTCACAATAGATTTTAAGGTTCTCTCCTATATCGCTTATTTTGTAACATAAATTATCTATAAATATTAGGTCTGTTTGTTTTAGTTTTTCAGCTTCCTCATCAAAAACAATAAGATATTTCTTGTTTTCTTTATTCAGATTTACTCCATTATCATTCAATATTATGTTAATAGTTTTGTTATTTATCTCCGAATATAGAACACCTCTTAAGTTAGCGACAATACAATATCCTTCCTTCTCTTTAAATTTATTTAAGACTTCCCTTAATACTATTCCATCACTAGGTAACTGCTCTATAGCCCCTATAACCTTGCTTTTTATATACTCTATATTTATACTCATATCTATCCTCTCTTTAACCTGTTAATGTATATACCCCCCAATGAACTACTACTATTTTTATTAGCTAATTCATCAGATTTTTTTGAATATTTTTCAGCTAAGTTAATCCAAAAGTCAGCTCCAGCACTTTCAATAGTAATAGGTCCTACTGTTACCTTACTATCTCCATCTGCTTTTAAATAACAAAGTTCACTTGCAGTTTTATATACATCATCTTCATTATCATCTAAGAAAATCTGTAATTGTTCATCACTAAAGAAAGGATATTTACTTTCTAATAATAAAATCTTTAATTTCTCTAACATATGAACCCTCCTAAATTATTAAGAGGGCATAAACCCTCTTAAATTAATATACTGTTGCAAAGAAGCACTCATCTGCTTTTTCAAATGAAGGCATACCTAATTGAGATACTTTTGTCTCAACATTTACTGGATCTTCTTTAGCCATAGTAGTAATAGCCACACCAGTATTAACTATTTGTGTATCTAATTTACCACTACCAAATACAGCATCCGCTTCCTCTGGAGTTGTTCCATAAACAGTCTTTCCTAATGTACCTTTCGGGATTAATGTGACTTTATTATCTTCATAATAAGAAACAGTTTCCCCAGCTTCATTCACAAATGTTCCATTTACAACTGCAACTGTAAGTCCAAATTTTTGTTGTAAGTAATTCTTTATATCACTTTCAGTTACTATATAGTTAGTATTTATACCCTTAATATCATTAACTATAGCTGTGTTTTGGCATACATATCCAAAACAAGTATCAGTTAATACTAATACTGTTGGTTTCGCATACCCTTCATTAGTAAATACTTTTTGCCATTTAATAATATCTCCTACTATATCAGCAGTAGTAGCATTCCATTTCTTTGATGTAGTTCCAATGGTTTCTTTGTGATTACTTGGAACATTGTAATCTACAATTACATCTCCAGCATCAGAAGATATACTAATAGTACCATTTTGAATTAATTGAGCTCTCATTCTTCTCATTTGAACTTCTGCTCCATCAACTAATACCTTGAAATTTTCATAAATAGTTGATAAAATTTGATCTACTATATTTTGATTATTAGCTTGTAATGCTAGCATTAGCTTTTGTCTTTCCTTTTCATTTACAAGAATAGACTCTTTCATGAAAGGCATATCTCTCTTTTCAATATCTACTGCAGCTTTTAATACTCTTGGTCTAACATTAACATCAAAACTAGACATACTTAATGCTACTGGTTTTTGTTTAGCTCCTTTGGCTAATTCTATCTCCATTCCATATTGCTTGTCCGCAGGGAATAACTGCTTATCTAATGTGCTTTCTTGTGGTAAATTTTTAATATATAATGCTATTTCTTTAGCACTTATAAAGTCAAAAATATTCATATCCAATTCCTCCTAAACGAATAATATTTGTGGTAATTTTGCTTTTACATCAGCTGAATAATCAACTCCACCACTTAATTCTTTTGCTATCTTTTCAACTATAGTACCATGAGTTAATACAGGAATAACTACATTATCACCAGCTTCATTTGAGACATTAATCTCATATAAAACTATTCCTAATACTGGTTTTGTTATGGAAGCTGATTCAGTCCCATTTGCTAAAACAGTTCCATCAGTATTTATAATAGTTCCAGCTTTAATAAGTCCACTTGATGCTATTGATTTAGCAACTTTTTTACTTATAGCTGTATAATGATTATTTGCAAGTATATTTTTTTGCTCACCCATCACTGTTGTTTTTGAGTAATTCATTTTATCAACCTCTCTTTTTAATATTTAATTTCTGCAGTTTGAATTTTAGCTTTTGCAAGCTTTTCACCTATAGATTTAGCTTTAGGATCTACCCATGTTCCTTTTCCTCCTGTAGAGAAATCTGGAACACCTCCAGGTGTTTTTTCAAATAGGAAGTCATTCTCTTCTCTAATAGTTTTTAATTGTTCATCTAATCCTTCAATCTTTCCATCTTTAAGTGTTAACTTTTCTTTATCTAATAAAGCAACCACTAGATTCTCCTTTTTTGCTTTAGCTTCTTTTAAAGCAGTACTTAATATAGAATTAAACTCTTTATCAGCGGCAGACTTCTTTAAAGTTTCAACTTCTTTAGTAAGAGTATTATTTTTACTCTCTAAATCTTTATAGGAATCAATTTTAGCAACTGCCTCTTCTAAATCACTTTCAACTTTCTCAAGCTTTTCTTTATATTTCTTTATTCTTACATCTGCATTTTCTTCTGATGCAGTATAAATCTTTTCAGCTTTCATTGTAGTTAAGATTTGCTTAATAGCTTTATCTTCAACTCCAGCTTCTTTCAAAATTTCTTTTAAATCCATAAATCTATCCTCCTAATCTACGCTTTTTACAAGTGTTGCTCTTGTTAATTTAGAGTTACTAACCATTCTTTAACGTCTTATAGATAGTAATTAAAGACAAAATAAAAAGCCTTAGTTTCCCAAGACTTCAATCCTCTATTCTATCAATTCCGTATTGTACTGCAACTTCATGTTCAATTTTACAACCTCTTGCATTTCTCCAATCTCCACCGAAATATGCAATATCAGCCTGTGAAAGAAATTGTATTGACTTTCCTAAATACCAAACCGGTATAGATTTATTGATTTCCCCTGGATAATCTTCAATAAAAGAATCTATTAACTCTACTGGTTCCCCTATTGATTGTTCTGCCCTAACTCTAATCTCTTCTCTAACTTTTAAAATCTCTTCATCTGTTAAACCTCTCATTGGTTGAGATATAAATAATTTCTTCATTGCATTATTCCTCCGTATCTTTAAATATTTTAGGATTATCCCTAATTACCTGATGCAATCCTAATGCTATTTCTTCTACAATTAATTCTTCATTTTCTACGTTCAAATTACGTTCTCTTATAATTCCATGTAACATCTCATGTAAAAATGTTTGTTCTAATCCTTGCTTGTCTTGTAATGCTTCATTAATTTTAATAAGATGATAATTATAATCTATCCAACCATACGATTCTTGGTTTTTACAAACTAAGTTCTCTTTAGTCAGTTGCACATCATAATCAACACTACCTATTCTTACTTTTTGGGGTATATTCATCTATAATCCTCCTTAATTTCAGATATAATAAAAGACTTTAATTACATTGTGATTTAGGTTTATCACACCATTTACACCTGTAACCAAAGCCTTTTTGAAATATTATTTCATGTTTATGATTTTTAGTATTAAATATTTGTTTAAATTTTTCTATAAACTTCAACAACTATTACCTCCCATATAAAGCTTTATATCTAGCATTTAAAGTCTTATTTCTTTCAATTAGATTTTTACATTTCTTTTCATAGTTCTTTAAATTTATTTCTTTTCTTAGATACTCACCTCTAAGACATTTTAACCTTTTAATATTTTCTTTTATCTCTTTATCAAAATAACTTATTACATACTTCTTTTTACATTTTGAGCAAGTAAAATATGTTCTCTCAATATCACTACATATTTTCTCTGTTTTAATTTTTTTATTACTAATAGCAAAGACCTTTTTACAATCATCACATGTAATCAATGTAACTTTAATGTTTTTACAACTCATTTTTATACCACCTTTAGCCAATTATCTAAATAATCTATTTCTTTACCGTGAATCCATTGTCCAAGCTCTCTACCTATATCATCTAAAGATTTATCCATTTCATAAGTTATATAACAAAGACATTGTGGATGTTGCATTGGTATTTTATCCTTATCAAATAATTTTCCTGCGTAATCATCACATATATCAGGACCAAAATGTGCTACTTGTCTTGAGTAATGCTCTGATGATAAATTCCATTTCCCTTTTGTTATGAAAGGATTATCAATAGCCTTTTTATCTGATTGTAGTCTAAACATATGAGTCATTGAAGTTCTTAATAGCCTTTGAGCATTATAATCAACTTTTCTATTTTTTAATCCAGGATATAATTTACCAAAGTTGAAGTCTTTTTTAGCATTTGGATCTAAATACTTCTCTAAATCTTTAATAATCTCCAAGTATGATTTCTGCTCTGCCATTCCTTTAGTTAAAACATATTTAATATCTTTTCCATATTGATTTCCATAGCTCCATATACGTTCTGATAAACTTCTACCATCTTTATAAAAGCTACCTTGTATAATTTGACCTATTACTTCTGAATTAGTACTATAAGCAAATTCAATCATATCCTTACTGATATCTAATATATACTTATTATTTATATAGCTTAAAAAATCTCCTTGAACACTTGCTGCTATTTCAGCATTACTTTTTATAGCTTCCTCTGTAACTTTTGAAAGTTCTGAATTTAATTCTAATATCTTAAATCTTATATATTTTTCATAATCTTTAAGCCAAGCTTTAGTAAATCCACCATTAGCTATAGATGCCTTTTTTAATAATTCATATGCTACATCAGAGTAAAGCTTTATTATTTCATTTAATGTATCTGACGATAGCTTGTTCTTTTCTTTTATTGCTGCTTTAATCAAGTTATTATATAAAATACTACTATCACTCATAAATTAACCTATTCTTCATCCGGATCTCTAGTTTTATCATCATCTTCATTCTGGTTATCTAGTTCTATATCTTCATCCGAATTATTATTGACATTAAACTCTCCCATAGATGAGCCCTCTAATAATGATTTTTCAGATAATATATCATTAAACTCTTTTTCTGCATCTTCAGCACTAGAAAACTCTGTTATATATGATTTTCTAGTTCTTACATCTGCTAAAACTTCATTAATTGCTGTAGCTTTTCTTTCCTCTTCATCAGCTGGAATAGGATAATTATGTTTAAATATTAAACTAAAGTCTAATTCTTTCCACTTAGGATTAAATCCAGGTAATTTAGCTTCTTCTGCTATAGCTATAATATATCGTATAACCTCTTCAAGAACTGGTCCCCAATCGTTCCATTTCTCCTCACAACGAGCAATAAGATCATTGTAAAGATATCTCATAGCCTTAGCACTTGGTATGTTATTCATATCATCAAGACTCGGCATATCAAGTATAGTATTCATATCCTTCTCTATTCTATCTAAATATAATTCAACACTAGATAAATTAGATAATGAAAACTCCTGTCTTTGAATATTACCTTGCTTACCTTGAGCCAAAGCTTCATCACTAGTTCTTGCTACATGTAATGCACCTGGAGATATATTAAATTTATTAACATCATCTGGATGTAAGTCTATTCCGCTTTCTATACCAAATAAACTAAATTTAATAGCATCAGCAACATCGCTTGTAGTCTTATTGTATCTATCTTGACTAGGTTTCAAGTCGTGTAAATCAGTTTCACCAAACTCTTCACCAAGTTCTCCACCATTTTTTATAAGCCAAGCTGGTATTTTATTTTCTTCAAAGCCTATTTCTTGTGACACTATTTTAATTGGATCTAATAGATTATCACCTTTATACGTTTCTATAACATAAGTTGCTTTAGCTGGTGTATTTTCTTTAATCGCTTCATATGTGAATTTATGAATATAATAAGTTTTCTCATTTTCATCATCTTCATATAAATAATTATTTAAATCCTCTTGAAAGAATCTAGCTTCTGTTAATACTCCATCAATTTCTTTATATGAAAAATTTTCTACATCTTCATATCTAAGATTAATTGCTCCTGGAACATCTCTATTACCAACTTTAACGGATGCTCTTAGCATAACCCTTTTCTTAATTGTAGACATTAAAAAAGCCTGTCTAGTTTTCTTCCAGAACAGGTTTTTTCTAAGTATATTATCTATAAATCTTCTTAATTCTTCAGCTAACTCTTTCTTTGTAGTATCAAAAGGTACTATAGTTATATCGGGTTCTTTACTAAACATCCATCTAGCTTGTTTCTTTAAAAGAGGTTTTACTTTATTTCTAATGTCTTGAGTTGGCTCATAATCTAAATTATCTTGATTTTCCCAGTTTTGACCTAACTTAGGCTTATCAATTTTAGCTTTTTCTCTATCTTCACATGCACCCTTATAGTAATAGTAATCTACTTTTACTTTTGCACGTTCTTTCTTTTCCTCACTACTAAGTTGTAATAACGTTTCTCTTACTGTATCCATTAGAAAACTGTTCCTCCTTTCTTATATGCATTGTAATTATTTTTCTTAACACCTTTACCCTTGTTGTATATATCTTCATCATAAGGTTTGCTACTTTCTTTTATAACAATTGTGTTAATAAAGTATCTTACAGCATCCATTGCGTGGTCATTCTCCTTTATAGGTTTGTCCTCTCCTCTATTAGCTGCTTTCTCATCCCATGTATATGAAAAAAACTCTCTAAATGTATTAATGCAACAATCATTGAATAGTATTAATACTTCATTAAGAGCTCTTGATACTTTTCTTATTCCATCTTCAACCTCATTACTAGCTTGTCTTACCTTATATCTTCCTTTAGACCTAATAAGAGCAATAAATGAAGCTGCAGAAGGGTCAATTATTATTGCTTTAGGAATTATATCACCTAGAAATTCTTCTAAGTCTTCATAATACTGATTATCAGTTTTTTGTTTTACTTCTTCTCTACCAGAATAGTAATATTCTTTAACGGCATACCATTGTCCCTTATATTTACCCCAAAGAATAAATACAGTAGCATTTTGAGTACCGTAGTCACAACTAACATAGTATTCAGTATAACTTCTAATTAAAGTAGCTACTTTGTGAATAGCTTCATCAAACATATCATAGATAATTCCTTCAGCCATTACCCAAAGACCTAATATATAACGCTTGTAGAATACTCCTGAATACATTTTTCTATATCTTTCTTTTACTCTTTCTGATAATGATAAGTTATCGTCCATAGTAAAATGAAGATATAATATATTCTTTTCTTCTTTCTTATCCATCCAGTTTACTTTAAACCAATGATAAGGTCCATCAGGATTACAGTTAAACCAATATTTAGAACCATCAACAGAACAACGTCCAGTAGCTTGATTAACAAATGATTCAGGCATTAATGCAACTTCATCAAAAAAGCACCCCGCTAATGTTATACCTTGGATCAAGTCTTGTGACCTCTCATCTTTACCGCCAAAGATATAAAAATAATTAGACATATTTCCTTTAGTAACTATAATTAAGTTATCTGCTCTTAAATCTTCAACTTTATATCCTCTTGATTTAAGCATAAGCTTTAACCAAAATAATACGTTACGCCTAAATGAACCAATGGTTTTACCACACATTCCAAAGTTCTGATATTTGAAGGTTTCCATAGCCCAAATAACATATGATAATGACATAGAAACTGTTTTACCACTTCTTATACTACCATCTGCTATTATTCCATCTTTATCTTTTACCGGAGAGTTTGGCATCCACCAAGTAAGAACCTTAAGTTGTTTATTAGAGAATGGACTAAATTTAAAAACAGCTTTTTTTACTTTATTGACTATTTTCTTCATCTGCCCACACCTCTGCAACTTTATTTCCTAATGCATCAATGAATCCATCATCTTCAACTTCTTCCTCTTCTTCATATGCTCCTGACTTAATCTTAGCTAATTCTAATTTTTGTTTTTCTATTTCTAACTTTTCTGATGTTAATTTATCTAATTGTCCATAATGCTTATCTAGCCATTCTAAAGCTTTCATCTTGTCATGAAGTTTGATTTTTACACCGTCTTTACCTTCCGATACTTCACTTATAATAGTTGTATCAACTTCTTCACTTTCATTTAGATTAACAAAATTATATCTTCTGACCTTTTGTTCTCCTGTTTCTGGATCTATTGAAGGTTTAAAGCTACCATCTTCACTAATATTCCAAACCTTCTCTTCTTCTTGTCCAAATCTTAAATAATCACCAATATCAGCAAATGCTATTTTCATGTACATTTCAAATAATCTTTTGTTTAGTAATTTAGAACTTACTTCTTGCTCATTTAAACATTTTTCTGTAAGTCTATCTATTTCCTTTTTAATGTTAGGTTTTGTTAGGCTTTTACACCCTTCCACTTTAGCTGTATAGTAACTACAACCATAAGCTTTCTTATATGCCTTAGTGGCATTAAAATCTTCTATATAATAAATGTAAATGATAATATAACAATGAACAGAAAATGGAAA
>ULRM01001753.1_pt1 | contig 19160 bp, 15 predicted proteins | sample 1955551 | NCBI WGS metagenome assembly ULRM01 (sample SAMEA4835686, study PRJEB28245) | human gut metagenome | biome: gut microbiome; material: fecal sample | place: Denmark | collected 2008
GCAGCAAGGAGAACCTCATCTATAAAAAGATAGAAGGAAGTGAGACATCTATTGGTCTCATTTCCTTCTATTTTTACTTTCCTCAGTCAATTGTTTTACATCATAAAAGGAGAAATTCCACTTATTTTTTTCGCTGTTTCATGACATAAACAACTACACCGATTAACAAAATTCCTCCAGCTAATGCTAGCAACGGGTTATTAAATTCTCCCGTTTTTGGGAGTCCTTGAGTGCCATTTTTTTCACTTTCTTTTGCTGTCCTATCCGGATGAGAAGGTTTTCCATTTGGTTTTCCATTTGGTTTTCCATTTGGTGATTCATTTCCTGGATTTTCTCTTTCTGGTTTGTCATTTCCCGGGGGCACATCGGCAGTTTCTCGCACAGTGATCGCTTTTTGCTGGGTAACAGATTCTGTATGAGCAGACCATTTTTCCCCATCAAATATTTCCGAACGATAAGTGACTTCTAGCGTATATTCTCCTTTTGAAGGTGCTGAAAAAATAGCGGTATGATTAGAAAATTGAGCACTTGACTGTGTTTCAACGATTTGGATCTTTTCTGGGAAATAACGCATATCTTCAAAGACAGGCGTTCCTTGATTTGGTGTGAAAGTTGACACAAAAACTGTAAAAGGCTTCAGTTCAATGATATTTCCTTCTGCATTCTCCGCCACACCATTTGCTTCTTGTATAATAATCGGATTATTTTGTTCATTTGGTTTTGTCTGATTTGGTTCTTGTACGATTGCATATTCTGGATACTCCGAAGACGGTGAGGTTTCTCTGTCAAAAGTAGCACCTACAGATAGTGGAAGACCATCTACTCTTCCCTTTTCTGTTTGACGATTCTCCGGTTTGATTTGCATCAATCCATGGACATGGATGCTTCCATTCGCATAGCGAGTAACAGGCTGCTGCCCTTCTTGCGAATGTGTATTTAGAGATTCGATCCAATCTTTTGATACGGTATGTCCAAGAGTATTTTCTGATTGTTTCTCTCGTTCATTCCAATAGTAGTTCAACGAGTGATAGATTTGATCTTCGTTTTGATTCAATGGGCGGATCTGCTCTCTCATCTCAAGATTTTCTGTTCGGAAAGATAAGATACCAGAAGCATGGAAGTCTGTGTTTCCTGCCGAAGAGGTATAAAGAGCCACATTATATGAACCGTTATTAAAACTTGTACTGCTATTGACGATAATATCTGTTCCGCTATTGGAATCGATTCCTTTTGCAAGATTTTCGAAAGACAAACTATTGATCAATTCATGAGGGCCCGATAAAGAGGAACCACCCATTTTGAATCCATTACCGTTCCCTTCTCCTTCAACTCCCGGTACCCAACCGTTTCGATAAGCAACTGAGTTTTTGATGACTACTTTCCCGATTGAACCTGTTTCATTTTTAGCAAAAAGATCCCAACCATCATCTGCATTATGATAAGCGATACAACCGTCAAATACATTCCCTTCTCCTATTGTCAGTTTGGCCGCAAATCCATCGGCATCTTCAAATCCTGGATCGGCATTTTCAAAAGATGTACAGTTCTTGACTAAGTTATGCGCTGGCCATGCTTCGAAAGGATCATTTGAGCTACCACTGATTTGGATTCCTGTATTTCCATTCCGATAAGCATGGATCTCTTCAATCAAATTATGGTTTCCAGAAATCTGCAATCCTTTTTGCATAGCGGCACTATTTGTAACGTCAAACCCACGTAAAACCCAGTAATGACTAAACAGTGTCATCCCATTTCCAGTTCCTTTAAAATCAAGTACAGGTCGCTTGTTTTCTGGATTTTTCTCTGCAATCAATTGAATCGGGTTTTCTCTTGTCCCGTTAACTCCTTTTGGAATCGTCAATCCTCTTTCAAAGGAATAAGTTCCAGGAGCCAGGACGATTGTCTGCCCAGCATATGCGTATCTCAATGCTTGCGTCAGAGATAACGGATTTTGTCTGCTTCCGTTTCCTGTATCTGACCCTTCCGGTGTTACATAAACTGTCGAATAGTTAGGTTTACGGTAGTCAACTGTATGCAGAATCTCTTTTGTTTCATAACTAGCCATCTCTACGTATTCTTCTGGCGGATAGTTTTTATCTGGTGTAAAACTGAAAGTAAATTCGTTCGTTCCTTCCATCAGTTTTGTCTGATAATCAAATTCCCGATTTGCAGTGATTGCCAAGTCTTTTGCGTTCTCAAGTACCTCTCCTGTTGCTTGATTTTTGATTGTTAATAATCCGTCAGCATTTGCTCTAAAGGACATAGTATGGTCTTGGTTTCCTGAATGATTACTAGAGGTCACAGTGTAAATCGGATCAATCAAGCGAGTAGGTCTTTCTTGCCCAGGAGGATCTGTCGCAGGATCCGAGTAAGCAACTTCGATTCCTTCTACCTTGATCGTCATATTCCTTGCTGCAGCAAATCCTGCATAAATAACCGATTCATCTGAAGCGTATAATTTTTCCCAGTCATACATGATGTCAGAAGCCATTTCTTCTCCTGTTTCAGGATCGTAATAATATGCCTCTAAACCAGTATTCGTTTTTTTCATCTCTACGTCCAGTTTAGTAATCGAGTTCGTGGCCGGAAACAGATTCCCATGACCGTTTCCGAATATATTATAAGAACCTGTTTCTTTTTCCAAGAACCCTGCTGAAGTCTCTAAAGGTGTTGTTTCCACTGAGACACTCCCAGGAGCTGGCGCAGCTTGCGGATCTTCAGATGATATTCCTGTGATTGCCCGTGTCCCTAATCCAAGTCGCATCGTATATTTGCTGCCGCTCGTGTTGACCACTTCTTGTCTATCCGAGTCCCAGACATATTCGATCCGACTGCCTAGTATGGCAAATGAATTTGAATAAAATGCCTGCCCAAACAAATGATCTTTTGGTACTGCGTCTCTTACCATTAAAGCAAATCCTTCTTGGGCATTCGTATAGGTCCAAGATTCTATTTCGATCGTCGCCCGCATCCTAAAGTTGATGTCTTTGGGGATTGCTTGATAATAATAGGTCATTCCATCTGATCCGCTTGACTGGAATTTTCCGCCGTTATTCGTGGAAGAGAGCCGCACGCCGTCTTCTAATGGTTCAATGGCATACCTACTAGCACTTGTGCTTTCTCCGAAAACAACCCCTTTCCACTCTTCATTTGCTTCTTCAGATTGCTTTTTTGTCTTTTCATTTTCTGATTCTTTCATCATAGGATCATTTCCTTCTTCCGTATCCATATCTTCACTAGTTCTTGGTACTTCCTCCATTGTTGACATCCCTTCAATGTTCACGTGTGCATTTTCTTCGTTCACAGACTGTTGTTCGTTAGCAGCAACTTCAACGACAGAAATTAAAACCGGGGTACTGAGCATAAGGAGATTCATCATTAGCGCACTGTATTTTATACGTTTTTTTAACAAGTGTATTCCTCCCGTAACAAATTAGAAAGCGTTTACTTAAAGTATTACCTAATTTATTTTCACTGTCAATAAAAAAACAAAATTATAATAAGTGTATTTTATAAAAAAAAAAAAATATAACTTAAGTTGTTGATAATAAAGAGATTTATTAACGTAAAAAGAATAATATTTTTTTAAATAACGTATAAAAAAGAGCGTAAAACAAAGTCGTTTGTTTTATGCTCTTCTTTTATTATTTTGTGCTTTTTATTTTATCAAATCACTTTGTTTTTTTATAAAATTTCTGCGCCTAGTGTGGATTCAAAATGTCTCAATGCCCATTCATGTCCAACGGGATCGAAACTTGCCACGGCATCTTTGAAAATATGGAGTTTGTATCCAAGATTATACGCATCGACTGCTGTATGCAACACACAGATATCTGTACATACGCCGGTCAAATAAATATCTGTGATCTGGCGTTCTCGCAAACAGATGTCTAGATCTGTTCCACTAAAAGCGGAATAATGCCGTTTGTCTATCCAATAAACATTTTCCTCTTGCTCATAGTCTTGGTATAAACTTTTTAAAGAGCCGTACAATTCCCGTCCACCCGTTCCTATCACATTATGCGGAGGAAATAAGCGGTTCTCCGGATGAAAGGAATCTTTTGGATCATGCGCATCAATGGCAAAAACGACAAAATCCTTTTGATCAATAAACTTCTTTGTATGAGCAGTCAGCTTTTTTTCAATTACTTGTCCTGCTGTCCCAGTAGTCAGCTTTCCATCCTCTGCAACAAAATCATATGTGTAGTCAATCGAGATCAATGCGTTCATCTTAGTCCTCCTTATACGAGATGTTTGACAAATTCGATCACCATTTCTGCTGATCGTTTGCCTGCGTCTTCGATAAATTCGTCAAAGCTTTGTGTCGCCGAGTGATCTGCTGTGTCGCTCATTGCACGTACGATCAAAAATGGGATATTGAACTGACGAGCTGTTTGTCCAACAGCGGCTCCTTCCATTTCGCAAGCTAATGCTTCAGGGAAATTCGTTAAGATTTCTTTGATTTTATCTGGCGAGTCGACAAATGTATCACCTGTAACGATCAATCCTTCTTTTGCGTTCAAATTCGTTGCTTTTGCTGCTTTAACCATTTCACTGCGCAAATATGTGCTTGCTTCATAATATAGAGGCATTCCTGGTAATTGTCCTGGTTTGTAGCCAAATCCTGTTGCATCTGCATCAAAATAAGCTACTTTGTCTGATATAACGATGTCACCTACTTGTAAGCCTTCACCGATTCCGCCAGCTGAACCTGTATTGATCACCATGTTCACGCCGTATTGTTGGATCAACAGACTTGTGGTAATAGATGCTAAGACTTTTCCTATACCGGAACGTACGACGATCACTTCGTGGTTACCTAATGAACCTGAAATAAATAAAGCGCCTGCGCGTTCCCATGATAATGGTTCGCTTAGGTTCTCTCTCAAAATTTTTACTTCTTCTTCCATTGCGCCGATAATACCGATTTTCATCTTTTTAATTCCTTCTTTCTATATAAATGCGATTGCTAAAAAAACCACACATAACATTAGGATAACAATAATAAGAGATTTCATCAAAAAAGAGTTCCATTTGGTCGTCTTTTCCCGTTCGCTGATCCTTGTTTTCGTGATTGGTTTATTCTTTTTGCTTTCTTTACGATAAAAGCTAGCAATCTTTTTTTCTTCTTGCTGATAAGCTGTTTCTGCTTTTCGCTGTTTTTTTAATGACTCGCTTGCTTGTGCTTGTTGTCGCTTGCGAAGTTCGCTTCGCGTAATAAGCGGTCCTTTGGCCATAAGCCGATCCCTCTACTTTCCTTTGGTCAATAGTTTCCAGTATTGAATCGCATAAATCGTCTTTGCATCACAAATCAACTGATCTTTCATCGCTTGTTGCGCCTCTTCAAGAGTTAGATGATACAACTCCAGTACTTCGTCTTCATCTTGTGCTAAAGGATTCTCGACCTTCTCTACCCCTTGTGCATGATAAATATGAAGGACTTCATTTGCAAAACCTGGTGAAAGATACATCGAAGTAAGATGGCTCAGCGACTTCGAACGATAGCCAGTTTCTTCTTCTAATTCTCTAGCTGCTGTCATTTCGGGATTTTGTCCTTCTCCTGGATCGATTTTTCCAGCTGGAATCTCCAAAATCACTTTTTCTAAAGGTTTTCGAAATTGTTTGACAAGAAGCAGACGATCTTGTTCGTCAAAAGCAATGATCCCGACACCGCCAGGATGAAATACCAGTTCTCTCTTCGAAGTTCCTCCATCTGGCAAACGAACTTCGTCTACAGCAACATTAATAATTTTTCCGCTATAGATTTCTTTGCGACTGATTGTTTTTTCTTCAAATTGCTCATTGTTCAGCATATCTTCTCCTGCTTTCTTTGTAATCATAACTGCTTTTTTTTCATTTTTCAATTTTTCTCAAAAACTCCTTATTAGTTTACCATAGATAAACCTTAGATTTTCTCTAAATATAGAAAATCCTTCTTTAGTCCGATACTCTTTCTAGTAGTCCGTATGCTAAAATAAGTATGTAATCGAATAACGAAAAGAATTCAATACTCAACGATAAATGACATGGAGGGTTTATTATGATAAAACGAAATTGGCCGTGGCTTCTAGCATTGGTCTTGCTATTTCTCTTTGTCCGAAACAATAGTTTTTCTTTTGTTCTAGGACTTTTATTGATAGGTGTAGTTTTAGTTTTGTGGGGACTCTTTGGTTCGCGCAGGAAAAAGGGAAAACAAGAAGAAATTCCTGCACTGACTGACGAACTTGAAACTCACTATGAAAAAAGCGGTATGACAGCGAATGAAATTTCATTTTTTCGACAAACAATGAATCAAACAAAAAATGAGATCAATCAATTGCAAATGAATATGCAGCAGACAGCCAAACTTAAAGCAATCGATCTCCGCCATGATCCAGTCAAAGCAGCAAAAGCTTTATTCAAAGAATTGGTGAAAGAACCAAACCGACTGCATGAAGCAAGTCAGTTTCTTTATACGCATCTGCCGAATCTAGTTGATTTGACAAATAAGTATAATGAGATCAATGACCATGAGATCAAAAACAAACAGACCTATGAAAAACTAGAAGAAAGCGCGCAGATCATCGACCAGCTGTCAGCTTTAATCGCACAAGATTATCAAAAATTCGTTGCTGAGGATCTAGATGATATCGATGTAGAGATATCTGTTGCGAAACAGAGCTTAAAGCGTGATAATAAATATGAACCAGAACAAAAGGATTAACTCTTTTGTTCATAAAAGAAGACTCGGAACATTCAGATGATGTCTGGCTGTTTCGAGTACTTTTTCTAAAGTAGAGACATTCATGTAAGAATCGAGAACAGATTCAACAAGGAGGAATTTTTTATGGATCATAAACCGACTGAAACAAAAGATGTTACACCAGTTAACGATACACTTGAAGATTTATTGAACAACCCGTTTTCAACTCCAACAGATACGCTGACCACTTCACAACAAGCGGAGATTGATCAGCTCCAAGAGCAACAGACAGCTGCTCGTTTAATTGACAAACTACCGGCGGAACGCCAAGAACAAGCTAAACAGTTAGCAGCAAAAATCGATGCTAATGATGCACAGTCTGTCATCAGCTACGGATCGGCTGCCCAAGCAAAATTAAGTGAATTCTCACAATCGATGTTGAATCATGTGCAAGCACAAGATATTGGTCCTGTAGGAGATTCCTTAACTGAACTGATGTATCGTCTCCAAGAAGCCAATCCTGACGAACTGCGTGCCGGAGAAGGGAACATCTTCCAGCGTGTCTTCGGGAAGGTCAAACAATCGATCTATGAAGTGACAGCAAAATATCAAAAGATTGGTGCACAAATTGACAAGATTTCAGTGAAATTAGATAAAGAAAAAGACGGTCTGCTAAAAGATAATCTGATGTTAGAACAGCTTTACCAGAAAAACAAAGACTACTTTGATGCACTGAATATTTATATCGCTGCTGGAGAATTGAAAATGGAAGAACTTCAAACAACGATCATTCCAGAAGCGATGAAAAGAGCAGAAGAAACTGGCGATCAGATGGATGTTCAGATTGCCAATGATTACACGCAATTCCTAGATCGTCTGGATAAACGTACGCATGATCTTCGCTTAGCTAGACAGATCACGATCCAGCAAGCACCACAAATCCGTTTGATCCAAAACACAAATCAGGCCTTGGCTGAAAAGATCCAAGCATCTATCGCTACAGCCATTCCGCTGTGGAAAAACCAAGTCGTGATCGCATTGACCTTGCTTCGTCAAAAAGATGCAGTAACTGCTCAACGCCAAGTCTCTGAAACAACAAACGACTTATTGAAGAAAAATTCAGAAATGCTGAAAATCTCAGCCATCGAAACAGCGAAAGAAAATGAACGTGGAATCGTGGATATCGAGACCCTTCAAACCACTCAAAATGATTTGATCGAAACAATCCAAGAGACATTGCGTATCCAAAAAGAAGGAAAAGAAAAACGTCGTCATGCAGAAGTAGAGCTTGGACACATGGAAGAAGATCTGAAACAAAAACTGTTGGATTTAACCCAATAGATCACCTTTCGCTTGTTACTAAAACAAACGCCCAACAACAGTTGTAATAAACTGTTGTTGGGCGTTTTTCTTATCTTTCTTCTAACTTCTCCATTGGAGTCTATTTCTCATTCATCTTGCTGTGTCCATAGCCATAGCCAAAATAAATGATCAGTCCAATAACCATTACGATACCGAACACGATCCATGTCACAGTTTGCAGACGAAGCATCAATACAATACAAGTCAAGATGGAGACGATTGGCAATAGCGGAACGAATGGCACTTTGAATTCTCCAGCTTTTGGTTTGCCAAACATTTTTCTCAACTTCAGTAAGCCTAGACTAACAAGCATCAAATAGGCGAGCGCCATGATATTCGTTAGTTCCGCTAATACATTCAATGGGAAAAATCCGGCAAAGAATACAGCTGCCACACCAGCGGCATAAGTCGCTTTTTTCGGTGTACGATGCTTTTGATCGATTTCTGTCATAAACTTAGGAAGTAAGCCATCCTTGCTGACAGCAAACAGTAAACGAGCAAGTGAATACATCATCGAGATCGTTACCGTCAGTAGCGTTAAAATTGCCCCTACAGCGATCACCGCGCCCACTGTTCCATGTCCTACATACCTCATTGCAAAAGCCACTGGGTCATTGACTCCTAGTTCAGTATACGGAACGATTCCTGTCAAGATCAGCGTCACGATGATGTAAAGGACAGTAGCAATCAGTATCGAACCAATGATTCCTCTTGGCACATCTTTTTGCGGGTTTTTGACTTCCTCGGCTGCCATTGCAACGGCATCAAATCCCAAGAAAGCAAAAAACACAAGAGCTGCACCATCTAGCACACCGGAAAAACCAAAAGGCATGAATGGCTGCCAGTTATCAGGTTTAACGAAAAATATTCCTACAATGATAAACAACGCGATGATACCAAATTTGACATATACCATGGCATTATTCAAACGTAATGCTTTCTTGGCTTCAAGCGACACGATGTAAGTGACGAATATCACTACGAGCACCGCAATCAAGTCAATGTATGTACCATTTTCCGGATTGTACCCGCCAGTTAATGCTTGTGGAAGTTCGGCCCCTAAACTTTTCAAAAAACCTTGCATATAGCCAGACCATCCGGAAGCAACAGAGGAAACCGCTAGTAAAAATTCCCCGATCAACAACCACCCTGTCAGCCAGGCAGCAAATTCACCAAATACAACATACAGATAGGCATATGGCCCACCAATCACTGGCACTCGCGAAGCAAATTCTGCGAAACTTAGTCCAGACAAAATGACAACGATTGCAGCTAAGACAAATGAAAGTGACAGTGCTGGACCAGCATTTTGATTGGCCGCAACCCCTGTCACCACAAATATTCCCGTACCGATGATCGCACCAATTCCAAGCATGATCAAATCAGACGTTTTTAGTTCTTTTTTCATCTCACTCGTATGATTGAGATTGATCTCTTTCTTACGAAACAAATCCATTGAAGTTCCTCCCCATTTTAGGTTGGAAAACAGCGATTAAACTGTTTTCATATACCCTAAAAGGATACCACCTAAAATGACTAAAAGGCAACCAACAATAACATAAATGAGCTCTTTTTTCGTTTTTCTTTCGCCAAGGATGAAAATCCCACCTAAAGTAGAGATAATGATCCCCATTTGTGAAAGTGAGAAGCCAACAGCTAAACCAAGTGATTTGACTGTTAGAAGCATGCAGATGTTTCCTAAGCCCCATAATAATCCACAGATCATGTTTTTCCACACAAACTGATCGACTTTAACTTTACGGAAAGCAAAGAAGCTTGCGCCTAAGATCATTCCGATACTTTGAGGTAAGATAATTGACATCGCATCCAAATTCGCCCAGTTGACGATGATGGTATATACACCATAACCAATCGTAGAGAAGATCAATGCTCTAAAACCCTTACCAAAATCAAGCATTTTATTATCTGTATCTATTTTTCCTTCGTCATCTTGTCGGGCAGTCAAATACGCACCGCTTACAAGAAGAGCTAAAGCAATAATACCGTATACATAATCTTTTGTTTGTGTCCATTCATGGAAGAAAACGGCTCCCGCAATCGTATTCAAAATTAATTGAAAACCAGTAGACAATGGTAACCCTACAGAAACACCCATGTACTTCATTCCATGGAACTGTCCATTTTGTCCAACACTCCAAGCTAAGCCGGATAAAAATCCGATCAAGAAAATCCAAGGGGTGATTACAGGACTAACAACGAAAAAGACAACTAAAGAAAACAGAAATGCACCGATCGTCATTCCTAGTGTTTGTTGATTGGCATCGCCACCAATTTTACCACTTACTAAACCAATACTACCCCATGCCAACATAGGGACTAATGCTATTAAAATTTCCATAACCAATCTCCTTTTATTTCACATGATAAGAAACTTATCAGCGAAAACGTTAACAACACAAGCACTTTTTTTCGTTTCTAACGATTTTCTAACGTTTTTCATTATAAAAATTTAAGATTGGGAAAAATAAAGTCATTGTTGTCCCTTTTCCTTCAGTTGATTCAGCCGTCAAATGGATACCTAATTTTTCGGCCAGATTTTTTGCTAAATAAAGTCCTAATCCTGTTGAATGTGTTTTGCTAAGTCGACCATTTCTCCCAGTAAATCCCTTATCAAAGATCCGTTTCAAGTCTTCCGCTGGGATACCGATCCCTGAATCTTTAACTGAAAGGCTGACTCCTTGTGCTTCCTTTTCTATGCTCACAATGATGTTTCCGTGATCCGGCGTATATTTGATGGCATTACTAAGCAATTGGTTGAAGATAAAAGCGATCCATTTAGCATCGGTCAAAACAGTATGATCCTCACCAACAATCTCGTAGCGAATATTTTTTTGGATAAAATAATTTGCCTGACTGCGTATCACAGGCTGAATGATTCCTTTTAGTCCATATTCTTGGATGAGGTAGTCCCGCGAGAAACTGTCGAGTCTTGCATAATACAAAACTTGTTCTACGTATTCATCGATTTTTGATAATTCATTTTCTAGTAATGTATACTTTTGATCGTCAATATCGAACTCGATCGAACGAACTAGCAATTTAGAAGCGGAAAGTGGCACTTTGATTTCATGGACCCATGAGTCAATATAATCTTTTTGGTCTTGTTGATTACTGATTGCTGATTGCATTACTTCTTGGTGTTCACGGATCAGCTGATTGATATATTCTTCCACAAGTTTTTCTTCTTCTGTTCGTCCACCGCTCAAATAGTTTTGCAAAGGGGAAGTTTTTTGTATGTCGGCTAATTTTCCCCACCATCTTCTCTTGCTCAAGTAACCACCCAGCAGATAAAAAATCAGAAAGACGCCCTCAATCAAAGCTAAATAAGCAATTGTGCTCAAATCCACTTTGATGTTTGGCGCCAGCCACATCACAAAGATCGTCAATGCAATAAAAAACAGCCATCCCAAGATCAATGTCCACTGATCTTTCAAATATTTAAAAAAATTCATCTTAACCGCTCATCCTTTCAGGGAACGATATATCCCTGTCCTACTTTTGTTTCGATATATCCTTGGATACCTGCCTGTTCGATTTTTCGGCGTAACCGATTTATGTTGACTGTCAATGTATTGTCATCTACAAATCGTTCGTCATCCCACAGTGCTCGCAGCAATTTTTCCCGACTTAAGATCTTTCCATTGTGCTTCATCAAAATAAATAATAGACGATATTCATTTTTGCTCAAATCAATGATCTCTCCGTTGATTTCCATACTTCCGTTGTCAACATTCAACGTAATGCCATTGTGGCTCATCATTTCACTAGATAATTCTGTGTAGTTGTAAGAACGGCGAAGTAATGCATTGATTTTTGCAATCAGTACATCGATTTGGAAAGGTTTTGTCACAAAATCATCTGCCCCCATGTTCATAGCCATGATCATATCCATATTCGTATTCCTGCTGGAGATAAAAATGATCGGTACTTTCGATACTTCACGTATTTTTTGACACCAATAATAGCCATCCAAAACGGGAAGATTAATATCTAGTAATACAAGCTGTGGTTCTTCTCTTTCAAAGTCTGAGAACACTTGATTGAAATCGGTCGTTCCAAAGGTTTCAAATTGCCATTTCTCAAGTTCCTCCATGATCAATTGTCGAATGATCTCTTCGTCTTCGACTACCATGATTTTTGCCATAAAAAATCCCTCCATCTTTCTTCTTGCTACTACAATATCAAAGAAGCCCTTGTGAAACAAGTTGGCTTACCTGGAAAATGTCATTTTAGCAAACGTTAAAAAAAACTGGAAATATGCGATTTAATCGCGTTTGTCTCTTCCAAGCAGCTTAAATTTATTATGTTATTCTTAATAATTGGTCTATTATCTGTTATTTTTCCTTAGTTGTTTTTGTCTTTTAAATTTTCGATAACACCAATAACCGAAAAGCGTTAGCACTAGCAATATACCTAGAAGGAGTATAAGTAATCGATAAAGATGGTATTTTTTTGTCTGTTCTATCTTTGAAGAGACTTCTTCTGTAAAGGGAACTCGCCTTCCTGTCACTAGTAATCGGTGAGTGTTCACGGTGTAAGGTGTACAAGTGATAAGTGTGACTAGATCCTGCTTTTCTCTGATTGCTAATGTATTTGTTTTTGTTGGAAGGACAACAATTTTCTCAACGACTTCATAAGCGAGCATCCGACCATACACTTCAAGATAGAATCGGTCATCTTGCTCCATTTCTTCAAGATCCGTAAAGAGTTTTTTCTCAGCAATACCGCTATGGGCGGTAATCACGGAATGTGTACTCTCTCCTCCAGTTGGAAAAGAGGTGCCTTGCAGGACTGTCGCTCCTCTATCTAACAAAAGATCATTCGTTTCATCAAATAAAGGCAAGCTAACATTGATTTTCGGAATATAGATGGCTCCGATCATATGTTGTTCGTAATATTCTTTTCCTGGATTTTGGACATTTCTAACCGCTTGCTCAAAAGGATCTTTGACTTGTCCCATTCCTGGGATTACTGATGTATGAGCAAGCGTCTGATTTTTCTTTTCATGCACTGCTAATTGTTGCTCATGTTTTTCTTCTTTATCGCGTTCAAGCTGCTTTTGATAATTCTCGATCCTTCTTTGATCCAAATAATTGCTGAGAGCATCTGCTAAAAATGGATATGTAAAAACTGCAGCTCCGGCAAGAAACATCACTGCCATAAATAATTGTAATAAAAGACTGATTTGGGTTTGAGGTCTATTACCTATTTTCTTTTTCATTTTCTTCACCTTCTTATTTAAAAAAACTGCAGCAACCTTTATAAAACCGATTGCTGCAGCTTATTTTTGTTGCTTATACTTCAGACTTCATTTTAGATTTACGGTACCAGCTGTACGCTCCAATCATCAAACTTATTCCGATTAGTAAGAATGCCAAGAGCCCGTTCCCACCAGTAGCAGGAAGTGACCCGCGTTTCATATTCAGTACTCTTTCTGGCCCTGGATTTTCTACTCCTACGATCTGAATTTCTTCATTATAGCTTCCATAAGAGATGATAAATTCAGTAAAGGCTGCCTCACCTGTTGGAAGTACATAACCTTCTGGCGCCATGGTCTCTTTCATTTGATAGGTTCCATAATCTAACCCTTGAACCTCAAAGTATCCATTTCCATCTGCGACAAATTCTGTTGCTTGTCCGCTTGTTGCCCACTCAATTCTATCTGCTCCTGATTCATAAACAGCTAAAGGCGACTCCCCTTTATAAAATATTGCGTATTCAGAACGGTCTTCATTCCACAATTCGAATCTTGCATCTTTAAGCAATTCACTGCTTGATGCATCATATTTTTCAAACTTTCTTCCACCTGTTGTGACTTTCTCTGGCGGCTCTACTCCTTCTTCATAATCAAATTCATCATTTCGTCCGATTTCAATAACCGCTGTGTTGTTATGGAAATCATCCGCTTCTAGTTCTGTGGAAACCTTCAAATTATACGTGATCGTTAAATCTCCTCCACGTGCATCTGCTAATCTACCTAAAGTATCTACTTTGGCTACTCCATTTTCTTCTGTCAAAATCGTCACGACAAACCCGTTGTTTACTACTTCTACTATATAATCTTGTCCTTTTGTTAAAATCGTCTCGCCGGCTCGCACTTCTATTTCCTGATCATAATAAGTTAGACCAACTGTAGGCGTATCTGTGATTTTGTAATTTTTGATAACAGCGCTTCCGTTTTCAAGGACAGAATCGATGAAATAAGGAATAGGTGCTGTGATCGTGTAAGAAGCCGTTTTTCCTCTTTCTAGATCAATATAAGAAATCGTTTCTTGTTCTCCAGCTTCATTAATAATCGTTACTTGTCTAAGGTCGCTTTCCTCTACATTCATCTGTTTATCTGCTTCTCTGATTTCGTTTTTCGGATACAAATGCACATCTGTATTGTATGTGTCTTTCTATGTAGAACCATCCCACACACCATCCACCATATCAGGCATCATCACTGGCATCATAACAACCATTGGAGACGCGATTCTGGAAATATGAGCTGGCGAATAAGTTTCTAAGAAAAGATAGACTTTATCTCTAGAAGAAGGTGCTTCTTCCGTCACTTGGACGGTAGAAAATACCGCTTCTCCAGCTTCATTCGTTGTTTGTTTGTCAATACTTGTCAGTCGATATTTTAAAAACCAACTTTCTGTGTGCCGTTTTTGAATCCATTCAATCGCTTCGGCAGAATTAAGACCGTCTTCTCGTTCCGGTGTTAAAGGATTATCTCGAATCAAATCGTAATATACTTCCGTTACGTCAAACAAATCAAAATCGACTCCTGGAATATTTTCTTCACCAAAATCCGTAGAAACCAATCCGCTATTCGGTCGTTCTTCCGGAACAGATGAGAAACCTTTTTTGTGTAATGTAATCGTCACTTCACTTGGTTTTTGTGCGACTTCTTCGGCTTTGACTAGTTTTCCGTTCCCGAAAATCCCTATTCCCGCAGTAACGAGTAACAGTACACTCATTCCCGTGACAATCATTTTTTTATTCATTTTTTTCTCCCCGTTCTTTTTTTATTAATAAAACAGCACCTAACAATAAAAGAATTCCTAGTAAAGAAATCAACGTTCTTGCTTCATTCGTTTGCGGGAATACGGACCATTTTCCTGATTGACCTGGATTGCTTGGACCACTCGGCTCTTTCGGTTTGTCCGTTGTTTCTTTTACGGTCTCGTTATAAACACGTGGTGTTGCGGATTCATAGGCAGAGACTGGAACTTTCCCGGATTCTAATTCAGCCATCTCCTGTCCGTTAACTACTACATATTGTGGTTGGCCTTTTGCATCCACCCAAAATTCAGGGATGATGACCTCGATTCTCTTACTTGCTTCATCCATCTCGTAACCTTCCACACCTTTTAATTCTTCAAAATAATAGGTGCCAGAAGGCAAGAAACGTTGTCCTGTCGTAACAAGGCCCTCTTTATCCGAAATGAATTTGCTTACATTTTTGTCATTCAAAGGATCATTGTCTGCTGGTTTGATCCATTGATTTTTCAAGTCATTAGCAGGAGCCATATCTAAATAATATTTCTCCCCTTCTATCATCTGATATAGAGCAAAAACAGCACCTTCTAATGGTTTTCCTTTTTCAGTTGTTCCTCTTTGACGTCCATACTTGAAGAAGTATGGATCTCTTAGATAACCGACATTTTTAGGATAGATATGAATCTCTTGCAGTTCCTCGGTTGATTCTGTCGGGTGATAAATTGGCAAAATAGCAGCAATTGGGATAGCTGTCTGATCGATATCAACATCCAATCCAACTTCTGGATCAATCGATTCTTCGAAAATCAAATAAACTGCATCCCGATCTTGGTTTTTCTTAGGTGCTTTGATACGTGCAATCCCGTTTCCTAATCCGCCAACCGTATCTTTCCCAGTTGTTACCGAAGTCCCTATTTGGACAAGCCTTTCTTCTGTGATTAGCTGACGGATATTGTTTCTGTTCGTTTCAGCGATTTGCTGGACGAATTCTTTAGGAGTCATGTTTTCAGCAGCTTTTTTTCATGATAATAATCGGTCATGTCGTAAATGGCAAATGTCGCTCCATTTAGTGGCACCGTCTGTGAAATGATATCTGCTGTTTCCCCTGCTTCCTCAGAGATAGCCAAGCCATCATTTTCATGGTATTCAAATTGATCGTTATAATCGATATCTCGAATCATCCGTTTATGCAACACGAATTCCACGACATCTTCCCCTGATTCTTCTGCCGACATCGCCTGTGGAAGAAGGACTGCTGCAAGCGGTAGTAAAACAAGTAATTGAAGCATCAAACACAACAGCTTTTTCATTACCTTGCTCCCTCCTTTTTAGATTGTCTGACAAACAAACCATAGGCTGCTCCTGCAAGCGCCATGAAGAATGCAGCAAGCAGGATATAGAATAATCGTCCGGATCCTCCTGTAGCAGGCAACGGATTTTCAGGATCGTTCCCGACACTAAGCTGTAATCTGATTCGATTTGTCTCCAAAAGTTCATATTCTAACTCTTGCTGTAGATCAGGCGTCTCTGCTTCTTCGTTTGGATAATACGAAATCTCAACTTTTAGTGTACCCGCTTCTTTTCCTGGAACTACCCGATCATTTTCTATGTCAGGTTCTTCTCGATAACTAATTTCTAAAATAAAGTAACCTGGAAGTTTTCTATAGCTGTCAGGTGACTTCACTTCCTTGATCCGATAGACCCCTTCCAACAAGTCTGAAGCATTGAATAGGGAAGAATCGTTTGGATCTGGTGCCAAGCCTCCCTCGATGATTTCATACTCTCCTGCACTATTTTGTTTCTCAATTGAAAATTCTGCGCCTTCAAGACGTCGGCTATTCATACTGTCAATTTTCAAAAGTTCCAAATCGATTGGCGCTAGTTCATCTTCTAAGGTTACTTGTAGTACTCCATCGATGATTTCATAGCCTTCCGGCAAGGGAGCATTTTCGTCTTCGATGACCGTATCTTCAATGATAAACTTACCTTCTTCATTCAGTGCAAACTGGAACACTTGATCAGATAGCCGATACCCATTTGGTGCGACAGATTCCGAGACCTCATATTCACCAATAGACAGATGCAGAGGTTGGTCGTAATTTAAATCGACATACTTTTCTACTCCTACGGCACGAGAATAGAAGTATCCGATCCCAGGCAAACGTTTCGATTCTTCTGGTTCTAACGGATTACCAGTGTATGCTCGATACAGCGGGAAGGAAGAATCCCCCACTTTCCTGATATCGAAACCTGCACCATCTAATGTATGGCCTTCATGGTCTAATTTTCTAACTCGGATCTCCCGATAATCAAACGTATTGTAAGCAGTGAATGCTACCCATAAACGATCCTCTTCATCTGTTGTATACGTGAGATATTGCCAATTTTCTTCACCTGTTTGCTTGAGCTGGATAGTCCCTATAGCATTATCGTAAAGTCGCAAGATCCATGTGTCATTTTCGTCAGGTTCTTTGAAACCTTCTGGGTTCTGGCTCTCAATGATTTTGTATTCTGCATAGTTGGTAGTTTCTTCACTATCCTTATAAACAAATGAATCTGGCTCTCCGATTGGATGAATAACTTTCTCACCATCCACGATTACATATTTCCCGTCTTCATCTACTGAATAGAACGTGAGTCTCCCTTTCTCTTCCTCTACTTCGTTCACACCAGAAAGCCCTTTCGCTACTGGATATCCGATTTCCAGTCCGTTACCATCTGTTTCATAAAGTTCAAACTCTGCGCCATTGATTGGCATATTACTGCCTTCAATTAGTTTATTGATATTCATGTGGATTGGCTTGAATTCATTTCGCATTTCCAGTTTGACATACAACTCATCATACTCTGTGCCTTCTATGTTGGGCTCTTGTACAACAGAAAGCTTGTGATATTCTCCTTCATAATAGGAATTCGGATCTTTACCTTCCGGTCCGCCGACTCTCGAACCAGATGTATATTCATCTACAAGCTCGTAGTGACCTAACATCTCATCTTCGTTGGCTGCATATTTTTTGATTTGGAATTGATATGTCTCATCTACTAACTGATAACGTGGTGGTCCAGCGATCTCTCTGATCCAAAATATGTCGCTGACTGCTCCAGTTTCATCTCCTAAAATCGGCATCTTCGTTTCAAAGATCGCTATTCCGTCCGTGGTCGTTTTACTTGTTTCGATTGGTTCGGCTTCCCCACTCTCTGGATTTTGGTCATATAATGCAAATTCGACTCCAGCCAACGGCTCGCCATTTTGACCCTTCTTGCTGACTTGGAAATTACGGCCTTTATGTTCGTAACGAATGGAAGGAGATGGGAAATACATCCGTCCAGTAGTGATATCATTCTCATAATCCTCCAGGTTCTGAATATAGGCCATATTGTTCACTGTGTAAAAATTTCCGTCTTGAGCTCCCGCATCAAGTTTTACTTGGTACTTGATCCTGACCATTTCCCCTTCACCTAAAGAAATCGGAGAAAATTTATAAGCTTGGTTTTCCCGTCCGACATACGTTGTCGGAGTCGCCACTACTTCTGGTGGGGCTTGTCCATGACGTTCTTCATCCCATATTTCTGGCTCTTGGTACTTCATGCCGTTTTCTCCTGGATCTAGATGGTAAAACTGAATATCTGCCGATCTGCCAGCTCCAAATGGTGAGACATTAAAACCAGTTTCATCATAAAGTGTGGCTTGCTGGATCGTTCTCTTGAAGGTAGAAGAGATATCCTCCAAGGCTGTAACAATGTCATTCTTGTTGTTCGCATTGTAATATCGCGGTATTACGCCATCTTCTTCTAAATCAGCAATATTTTTCAATACATTTCGTCCAATAGCATCTAGTCGTTGTCTCCCGCTAACGTTTCCATCGATTCCTAAACCAATGGAGAAGATACTTGGCGGGTTCTCTTGATACTTGTTTTTCAGCCAATGATGATAAGCAACTGTGTTGATCGCAGATGACTTTTCTTGCGAAGTAGGACTGCCATTCGTATTGTTATTAGAAGAACCATCACCAACCCAGTGAGTCGCTTTATTATCTCCTTCTTTTACCTCTCCATAACGATAGTGTACTGGATAGGCTACAATTAACTAGACAGAAAAATTAAGGTG
>ULRM01006998.1_pt1 | contig 18833 bp, 25 predicted proteins | sample 1955551 | NCBI WGS metagenome assembly ULRM01 (sample SAMEA4835686, study PRJEB28245) | human gut metagenome | biome: gut microbiome; material: fecal sample | place: Denmark | collected 2008
GTGGTGACGCCCCACAGCGTGCGAAAGACGTTAAGCTGCATGGTTTTTCCTCTATGGATATTTCACGCCCGGGAGAACGCAGAGCATTTCATACAGCAGGTTGGCGGCCAGCTGGGACGTGTTGCCGCTGACGTCATAGGGGGGCGAGACCTCGACCAGGTCGCAGCCAATCAGGTTCAGACCGCGGCAGCCGCGCACAATTTCCAGCGCCTGTATTGACGTCAGGCCGCCTACTTCCGGGGTTCCGGTGCCGGGGGCCCAGATCGGATCGAGGCTATCGATATCAAAACTGAGATAAACCGGGCCATCTCCCATTTGTTGACGCACTTCGGCCATCAGCGGGGCCAGGGATTTGTGCCAGCACTGCTCCGCCTGAACCAGACGAAAGCCCCGATCGACGCCCCACTGGAAGTCGCCGGCGGCGTAGCCCTGCGCGCGCTGGCCAATCTGGACGACGCGTTTAAGATCCAGCAGCCCCTCTTCGACGGCGCGGCGGAAGGTGGTGCCGTGGGCAATCTTTTCGCCGAACATCTCATCGTTGGTATCGGTGTGGGCGTCGACGTGAATCAGACCTACCGGACCGTGCTTTTTGGTTAACGCGCGCAAAATCGGCAGGGTAATGGTGTGATCGCCTCCGAGCGTCAGGGGGATAAGCGAAAAACTATTCAAACTGGTGTAGTAATCCTCGATAATCTGCACCGATTTGAGCAGGCTATAGGTGTTAATCGGTACGTCGCCGATATCCGCCACCGACAGTGAATCAAAAGGCGCGGCGCCGGTAGCCATGTTGTACGGGCGAATCATCACCGATTCGGTACGAATATAGCGCGGTCCGTAGCGCGTTCCGGAACGCTGCGAGGTCCCGATATCCAGAGGGATGCCGACAAATGCGGCATCAAGCCCCTGTAAATCCTCAATAAATGGCAGGCGCATCATCGTGGCGCGGCCGCCAAAACGCGGCATCTCATTGCCACCCTGCGGTTGATGAAAGACGTTATCCATTTCTGCTCCTGAATCTGATATTCAAAACTCAACAGCAGGGATAGTGCGCAAGATGTGCTGGACTTTAAATCGTCCGCCGCAAATACTTAGTTCATTTATTAGTGAACTAAATGCCATGCTTAACGACGCGACGCTAAACATTCGACAGCTCCAGGTTTTTGAGGCGGTGGCCCGCCTTGAGAGCTATGGCCGGGCCCAGCAGGAGCTGGGGATTTCCGTTTCCGCCATCAGCAACGCGATGTCGCAGCTGGAGGGCCAGCTGGGCTTTAGCCTGTGCCAGCGCGGACGCGGCGGCTTTGCGTTAACGGAGAAAGGGCAGCATTTTTTACAGCAGGCGATCCGCGTGCTGAGCGAACTGAACGAGCTGGAGCGCCAGTCGGCGCTGCTGAAAGGCGAGCATAGCGGCACGATTTGCATCTCAACGCTTGACTCCATCGAAACGGAAACCGCGCTGTCGCTGCCGGTGGTGCTGCGCAGCTTTAGCGATAAGTTTCCTAACGTACACATCAAGCTGATTATTCGCACCCCGGCGGAACAGCTGAACGGCGTACTGAATAACCATATCGATCTCGCCATCGGTAGCTACAATTCGCGGGTGCATAACATCATCAGCGAACCGCTCTACCGCGAGCAGCACTGGCTCTACTGCAGCGACCTGCATCCGATGTTCTTTAGTCGCCAGCTCGATAAAGATCTCATCAGCCAGTGTCCACTGGTGACGCGCAGCTACTGGAATACCAGCGATCTGCGGCGGCGCGGGTTCAGCAAGGGCAGCGCCACGGTTGAAACCGTCGATGCGCAGCTGCTGTTGATCCTGTCCGGGAAATACATCGGCTATCTTCCAGAACACTACGCCTGGCCGTGGATTAAAGAGAATCGCCTGCGCGTGCTGCTACCCAATGAGTTTGGCTTTCAATCTCCCTTCTCGGCGATCTGCAGGCGCGGGCGCAGCAATGAACCTTATCTCAAGGAGTTTCGCAATCTTCTGAAGAAGAATACCGTAGCCAGGCCGAAGTGGAGTGCATGAGTTTAGTAATGAATGAGAAACAGCTTATGCCTGATTTTATTGGGAAGTAGACCGCTTAATATCAGGCATATAGCAGACGGCACATCATTAACTATATGTTATTAAGAAAAAACTCAGATAAAAATATCGCCTGGTTCCAGGATAATTCCCACTCTGTAATTGGTTAAAAAATAACCTTTTTATGTGTTTTTTCTGAATTACGAGTAAATCCAACCTGTAACGTTGTTTGTTAATTTTTTTTCTGCTGGAATCGAGAAATATATTTTTTGTGCACTATTTTTCTAATGGATGGGAAAATGATAAGAAATAGCTTATTGGCATTGGTGTGTATTTCTGTGGGTGTATTGCAGGGGTGTACTAATATTAAAAAAACAGATAGCGCACTAATAAAGAAAGATGTGAGTCAAACCGAACAGCCTGCACAAGTTCCTGCTTTACAGCAGTGTATCCAGGATGCGGATGCTTTAGTTAAGCTGGATAATAAGTTCCAGAAAGATTCAAGTGAACTCTATGGCTTAATTAACGACGCTAAGTTTTATGCCTCTGTTTCTGGGCAAACCTCAGCCAGCGTAAAATCAACCATTACCCCGCTTTTTGAATATAAGATAAATGATAAGTGTAATAGTATTTCTCAGAAATTAATCAAAGAGTTCGAAACCCGCGCCCGGAAAGCCGATCTTAAAGATGGGCTGACCAGATGATGAGCCTTAAGGGGAAACTGAAATTATACGATCTCAGAGGTCTTGCGATTGTATTTGCTCTCTCTACCCTTTTTGTCATGCTCCCTGCTCGTTCCGAGGGGGGAGACTTCCTTGATAATATCAAGAAACTTGAAATTAAGGATCCGCCGGCCTCAGGCGCCGCTAGCGCGGAGTCGGCCTCGTCTAATCTGAATAACGAGAGCCGTGATAAAAAAATGCCGCCGAAGCAGGATGGCGTCAGCAAAAGAATAAATCAGAGCAATCAAACGCAAAGTACGATTAACGCTCTGCGCAAACAGAATGCGGAGCTGAGCGCGGCAGCCAAAGCGGCGGAGAAAAAACTCGCTGAAACAACGCGCGAACTGTCGGCGCAGATCGCCGCGCTGAAGGCACAGAGTAGCCAGGGTGTACAGAAAGAGAGTAGCGATCCTGCCGCGGTGAGCGCGCTGACTAAAAAGAACGTCGAACTGGCCGCCACTGCCGAAGCGGCGCAGCAAAAGCTGGATGAGACCACCCGCACGCTGTCGGCGCAGATTGCGGCGTTAAAGGCGCAGCGTGCACAGGACGAAAACGGGCATAAGAGTACTCTTGAAGCACTGCGCAAAAAGAACGCTGAACTGAACTCCGCTGCCGAAGCGGCGCAGAAAAAGCTGGATGATACGACCCGCACGCTGTCGGTGCAGATCCCGCGTTGAAAACTCAGAAAGGGCAAAGTGAGAACGCTCAGAAATCAACGATAGACACGCTGATGGGCAAGAACCTTGAACTGAGCGCTGCCGCCGCAATGGCGCAGAAAAAGTTGGATGAGACCACTGGCACACTATCAGCGCAGATTGCCGCGCTGCAAAAGCAGAACGCCCAGGGCGAAAGCCAGCAGAAATCCGCGCTCGACGCGCTGAACAAAAAGAATGCTGAGCTGAGCGCCGCTGCCGAAGCGGCGCAGAAAAAATATGCTGAGTCAGTTGCTGCTTTGAACAATCAAAATCAGAAATTACAGTCTGCCCTTGATAGCCAGGCCATAAAGGAAAGTGAGTTAAAGCTTACTGATAAAAGCATTAAAAATGCCTACGCACTCGGCGTTTTCTATCTGACTCAGGCGCTATCGGATGTGAATAAAATGGCTGACAATGATGTGAAGCTGTCGCCTTCGGCGCTGGTTTCAGGCTTTAACGATGCTTACCATAAAAAGCTGAAAATCAAAGAAGGTGAAATAGAAACCATCGTTAACACCCTTAATGAACAAATGTCATCTAAGTACGTTGATATTGAAAAAAGAATCATGGCCAAAATTAAAAATAAAAAATATGAGGTTTTGCCTAATGGTGTCTATTTCGTGATTGATAAACAAGGGAAGCAAGCTTACAAGCAGAATGAGTCCTTATCCCTGAATATACTGGAGAAAAAGCTTGATGGTACCCCGATACTCAATACGATGAATTCCAGGATGGTATACGACAAACAAATCGATCCCCTGATGGCCAAAGTTTTATCTGCGGGCTTAAAAGGCGGCGCGGTCACGCTATATGGTCAGGCTGGTTCGCTGTACAGCACGACGCCCGCTGACATAAATCCTGATACGTTAATCTCAATTACCTTTGAACTCATTCCCTGATCGTCGATAGCGGGCCCCGGCAGATTGGCGCATTCGCAGAGTGGCTGGCCGAATACGTAGGATTCATACCCGTAACCGATATAAGCCTGTAGCCCGAAAGCGCGCCGGTGAGGATCCCGGCGAAGACCCCATCTCCAGCACCTGGATGCCCAGCACCATGCTCTGGCCGACTGCTTTCATCTTTTCCGGCGCCGCGAGCTGACCCTGCAGCTGTAGTGTGATATTCATGGCGTTGATAAAGACGATAAACGTCACCAGGCCAATGAGCGCCGCGTAGCCTTTATCGCGGGCGGCCAGGCCTACGGGGATCCCAACGGCGAAGATCAGCGCCAGGTTCACCAGTACCGATACCGCTGATTTAGCAATGAGCTGGCCGATATTCTGAATAAAAGGATGGCCGAGCAAGGGCAGATATTCCGCAAGGTTGCCGTCGCCCAACACGTTGCCAAAAGCGATAAACAGACCCACTATCGGCAAGATAAGTACCGGCCCATAGAGGGATTTTCCAAAGTTTTGTAGGGCGTTCACAGCTCGTTTCATGGTTATCTCTCTTATAGAATTGCGCACAGGGTGCGTCACAGGCATAAAACTATCGGGATGAAGGGGCGGTAAGCTATTTATCTTATTGTTTTAAAAACAAATGACGCGGAAAGTAGCATGTGACCTTCCGCGGTGTGAACGAGGTAACAGCAGATTAATCAGAGAAATTTTTGTCGGGATAGAGGTATGTGAGTATGACAAGCTGAAAGTAGGGGGAATTAATGAGCGGATTGTATGTTTAAAACAAAAATCTGCTCATCATCCTCCGTGCAGGAACAGGAAAATCCGAGTTTGTTCAGTAAATTTATTGAGGGAAGATTATCTGCCACAACGCCGGCTTTTACGGCTAAAAAACCTTGCTGCTTACACCAGTCAATGACCGCCATCGCAGTTTCAAGGGCGTAACCCTGACCTGCATACCGCGGGCTAACGGTGTAGCCAAGCCAGATGATGTCGTTTTCTTGTTTTAAGTAGAGATCGCCAATCAAAGTCCCGGTCGCGGTATCGATCGCCGCGAGCTGCATGCCCTGCGTAAGAGAAGCGTTTCCCAGCAACGCTTCGGCATAAGCTTCCTTTGTCAGGCCCTTAAACCCCTGGTACTGCATCCATTCGGCATCGTTGCGATATGCCATAAAAGGCTCGATATCATCGGCGTTAAACGGTCGTATCACGCAGCGTTTTGAGTAAATATTCAAAATTGATCCTGTGAAAATGGGACGTGTAACGTCTTTTTCGCCATCCTGCGACGTAAAGCCCGTGCAATGCCGATGAGTGCCAGAGAGCATAATCGAATCTCAACTCATGATTGTCTTTTATTTGCGTCAATAAATGCAATGTGAAGCCGTCCCTTTTCATCTGGAAACGGAAGGTAGACGAATACAGGATTGAGAAGCAGGCCGCCACCAGGCTACTCATCAGGGGCGGATCAATGTGGTCTCCGGTTCCGGAGCATGCTGAACCGCTGCAGTAACGAGTGTCGCGGCCACTTGTGGTGCGGAAACAGGCAGGATGAACAGCGGGGAAGTATGCAACCAGCGTTACTGGTAAGGATTTCGAAATAAAAGAGCGAATGTGGCGAACGGCCAGAGCGTAAACCCGCTGGATTTGATGATTAGCTCAAGGCCATCCCCATCAGGAAAACTTAGTGCGCTTTAATGAGAATGGCTGATTTTATCTCATTGAATAAAAAGTGTTTTTTCTGGCGCACAGGCTTAGTTTTAGGTTCCACAAAAACACTAAAGCTTTATGAGGTGCCTGACAAGGTGCCTAAAAGGTTCAGATTTGATTAGTTGGCATCTGACTTCGCGGGACAAATTGCAGGCACAAAAAAGCCCGCAGGGCTTGCGCCGTGCGGGCTCTTAGGACTTCATCGGATGACTCTGGTAATCACCGATGGAGAATTTTGGTGGAGCTGGCGGGAGTTGAACCCGCGTCCGAAGGAATTTAACTTGTTGAATATTATATAATTTTAACCATTTATTAATTCCTCGTAGCTTTAACGTATCTTTTTGTTGTATTTTTACGTTCAATATTTTTCATACAGCAAAAACGTATAAAATTTGTTACGGCTAGGGAGTTGCCATGACAACTATAAAATCACCTAAACGGTTGTGTTTATACAACGATACTGATCGCAAACCTAGTTCGAGTTTTCTAAACCTCATTAACAGCATGCTTCTGGCGCAGCGTGGGCAGATATGCATAGACTTTTCTGATATTGAGTATGCCGGAGCCGCTGCATGCGTAAGACTTTTTGCAGTTATCAATAGAGCTTACTTAGTAACAAGGCGAAGCGACATAATCCGGTTTGTTTGGCCGAAGAAAGAAGAAAACCCTACTGGCCATCGATACATTGTCGGCACTGGACTGTCTATTGCTCTCATGGCAAACTCATTGACAAAACTACAGCAATTAATCGTTGAAAAAAGGTACTTCCAATCAGCAGTTGAACCATTTAACCACTGGGTAGAGACACTGGATGTTCTTGATAGTAAAGCTTTACTCAATTTTGACCAGTATCTCTTAGTTTCCTCTGCCCTTAGTGAGGCGATGTTGAATGTTTCCTATCATGCTTATGAACATCCTTCATTTGCCGATGTCATACAAAGCATGGAAGGGAAGCGTTGGTGGCAAAGTTGCTGGTACAATCCAGACACCGACAAGATAGTTTTTATCATTTATGATCTGGGCTTAGGCATACATCAGTCTTTTACATCAGCCTCACCCATCTTTAGCGGGTATGATAATGTTATGTCTGTGTTAACAGCTTTAACAGCAGGCCAATCAAGATACGTTAATGCTGGACGGGGCAACGGTTCAGAGGATATAAAGAGACCTATAGGCTCTGGTTGTGCTGACTCAGAGTCACTATTGGTCTTCACGGGCAATGTTATGTACAGCTATAATTCTAAGAATGAGGTGCCCAAGTGCGAGTTGATACCCGAGTACATGCCAGGGACTCTGATTGAATGGTCATTGGTTCCGAGGAGGGGAGAAGATGGTTAACATCGTCATAGCAAGGGATTTCTCAAAGATGCCATTTGGACGGTATATGTCCGACAGCCCGAACAGTGCTGAGCGCTTCCGTAGAGATTTTTTAGTTCCTGCGCTACGCTCAAGCGATCGAGAGGTTGTTGTCGACTTCACAGGTATCATTCATGGTATTGGCTCTTCGTTTCTAGAAGAGGCTTTTGGTGGTCTCGTAAGGAAAGAGGGTGTATCGAAATCTGATATAAAAGAAAGATTAGTCATTAAAAGTGACTTGCCTTTTTATAAAGAACAGATTTTCAAATTCATCGATAAGGCTAATCCTGAAGCGAAATCCTTCCAAAGGAGTTGATTTGAATTTTTCTTATCTAAAAGACACCTTATCTCAGGTGTCTTCTTATGCATGGATGTTCAGTGTTGTCAGTATCATCCTGGTATTTATTGGATGGTTCATTACGTATAATAACTCCCTGAAAGTCGCTACAAGATCAGAGTCAAAGTCTATAGTCGATGCTATTTCTAAAATTCTTAATGAAATATCAGATCTTTCCCTAGATTATTGGGTTAATCAGTCATTTCCACCAAAATCAAATCCATATGTTAGGAAAACACCCAAGATGATCGGTGGTGGTGTAACTCCTGGTGCAAGGCTTTATTTAACGGCGATTCATGGAAAATCAATTCAAATCAACAAATATGTTATTTTTCTAAAATCCCGTGGAATATTCATTTCTGATGATTTTTTTTCTCAGGTGTATTTAAAAGCTACATTTGAATGCGAGGTTTCATACAGGTATAATAAGGGATATAGAGTTCAACGTGCGCAGGACGTTTCTAGCGCATGTGTTGAATTTATCATGCATTTATACGATTCATTTCAAGAAAATCATCCTCCACGTAAGCCTGTTTTCATTTTAAAAAAACTTAAATACTTAGATGAAAAAATTGATGCGTGGTATCAGGGATTATATGAGCGGCACTAATTTGTCGCTCATATAATACTATACATTTTTGATTTTTTTAGAACTTTCTCCATCATATTCTTTCAAATATCTGCCATAATGACGGAACAACATCTCTGGTCCTTTATGTCCCATCTGTGATGCCAGCCAGAACAGGTTAGCGCCTCGACTGATATGTCGGGTCGCGAACGTATGCCTGGTCTGGTATGGATTGCGATACCTGATCCCAGCTTTACGTAAAGTTGGCACCCAGGCTTTCTTTCTTATCGCATCGGCACCCGCCCATGGTTTTTCTGTCTTAGGATCCTCAAAGATCGTTGCATCTTTCATAAAGGTGAAAGGCTTCTGAGAAGTCAGGGCATACAAGGCTTCTTCGGTTAACTCAACTTTACGTGTTCCAGCTTTAGTTTTCGTGCCCTTAATTACCCCCACTACGCTGGCATTTTGCACATGCGCTGTTTTGCCGATAAAGTCGATATCGCGCCAACGGAGGGCGCAGAGTTCAGAACTACGTAGCCCGGTTTCAATTGCAAAGCGGAATATGTTTTCCCACTGCTTGTTACCTGCGGCATGCAAAAGCGCTTCAACCTCGGCCGGCGAAAGCGGATCAACAATATAATCACTTTCATCCTCGGTTTTACTGCTCTGGTAGCGCGAGGCTGTCACCAGTGAAACTGGGTTAATCTGCAATACACCATCAGTCACAGCTTCATCCAGTGCTGAGCGTAGGAATGAAAGTTGGTTCCTAATCGTCTTTAATGTCGTTTTCTGACTCTGGATCCATGTTTTTAAAGCAGCCGGCGTTAACTCACTTGCGGGAAAAACGTGAAGCGATGACAATGCGCTACGGCATTTTTTGTAGCCGCCGATCGTTGAAGGGGATAACTTCCTCGTTTCGCAAATCACAAGATATTCATCTAGATACATTTTCACCGTTTTGCCGGAGGCAGCATTCCCAAAGATTTTTAACCGGGTAGAACGGGGGAAGTATTCTGCATAAACAAACGTTCCTCTTTCGATTTTGTTATGAATTTCTCCGAGTGTTCGCTCAGCATATTTAATGTTTTTCGAAGAAACTTCCAGATTAGAAAGGGGTTCACGGCACTTAACTCCCTTATATGTAAAAGTAATATTGATAGTTTCTCCGTTGCTATGTTTCCTGATGGTTACGCCGCGCGGGAGTTTAGGCGATTTTGTCGAGCCCATTTTGCAACCTCACTAAGATCTATCCATCTTTCCTTAACGCCTTCGACCTTTAGCACCTGTACCCCTTCACGCCATACGCCGCGCTGGATGCGCTTATTTATGGCATCAGGGGTTTCGCCAGTCTCTTTGCAATAAGTTGAGATGGGAACACAATCGAGGCTCAGCATAGATTTCTCCATTGCCCGGCTGCACCCGGGCGATTAGGGTTATTATTCGTAGCTTGAAGGCAATAGTTTCTGCCAGATTGCCGATACATATTTTGCTTGATGGCGGGCATCGGCCAATGCGTTGTGGGCTACACCATCAAATGGCATATTACGTTTGGGGTCGAAACCAAGTTTTTTACCGAGCAGCACCATGGTACGCACGTCGCTGTCGTTCCAGAATTGCCACGGACAGGTTTGGCCAGCGCGGTCGTAGGCTGAACGTAAAATCACGTTGTCGAAGTTGGCACCATTGCCCCAGACTTTCAAGTAACGCGGGTTGTCAGAGTTGCGGCTGATGAATGAACTGAGTTCGGAGAGCGCTTCCGCGATGTGTTTGGTATCGTCAGTACAAATAGCTGCACGGGCCTCTGATGATTGTTTCAGCCACCACAGGATGGTGTCACCGTCCGGAGTCGCTCCCTGATCCATAGCGCTGGCGAGGTTGACAGCCACATAGAACTCTGCACCCAGATCTCCAGTTTGTGGATCAAAGAACACAGCACCGATCGTGACGATTGGCGCAGCAGGCTTATTACCCATAGTTTCTAGGTCGACCATTAAATGGTTCACGTTAATTTTTCTCCTGTTTCTGGGTTGCAGCTAACATAGCCGACAGCGCTGTGTTCTGGTCCATTGCCTCTGTAAGGGCGACAAAGGTTACATCCAGCCTTGACGCTAGGTCTTGCATCAATTGGGCTGCTGCTGCCGGTAGTTCTGGTGCTGCAGCATACGCTGCGGTAACCAATTCTTTCACTTTCACGTGTGCCATTAGCGCCGCTCCATCAGTTGGTTAAAGCGGTTCATGAACATGCCGTAAGACTGACCAGGGCGGACGGGATTAATTACAAATTGGTCGGTGGGAATAATGCCGTCGAGCATTGGCCAGTGGGTGCCGTCGTCGATCTCAAAGTCTCGACGTTCGCTGGCCAGCATCACAAGGTCGGCATACTTCACGGTCGGGTGTTGCTCAGCATGCAGACCAAATTTTTGACGGATAGCAGCATCAACCCGATCCTCGATGGCTCGGTAGTCCGGGAGCAGGTGTTTAAGCGGTGCTGGAATATCCTGCAAATAAGCCTCTGCGGCATCGTGCAGCAGTGCTTCAAGTGCAAACTCCTGTGGTACCAGGTGACTGGTTAACACGCTGTGCTGACCGACACTGTAGAACTCCGGAAGATGGCCAGCAAAGCGGCAAATATTCGAGAGCGCGTTAGCGATATCTTCGATCTCAATGGCATCCAGCTGGATATCGAGATAGTTAAAGTGCTTGCCTGTGAACGTTTGAATAAAGCTCATCGTATTTCTCCATTTAATTGCGCTCTGCACAGCGCTGATTTTTGGGTGTAGGAATCCCTCGCCAGGTGGCGATTAATTTCAGGATTACGCTTTAATAAATCCCCGCGGCGCCGGGGATTTAATGGAGTGCAATCAGGCTTTGAAGTTGCCGATAAAGGTTTCCACAGGCTTACCGTCGAACTTACCAGTCAGCAGGTCGCGGAACTCATTGGCGATCGCTTCTTCCTGGGCCTCCAGTTGGACAATTCGCAGAACGAACACCGGGTCGCTACTTTTCAGCAGACTGTTGCGCAGACTGAAACGACGTTCGCCCAGGCCTTCATAGGGTACACACTTAAACTCAAACGCGACCGGCATAACATCTTTACTGCTGGCTTCGATACTTTGCATCAGCGATTTTTTGCCGCTGAAATCACCGTCTTCATGATCGGCGGCATTAGTTTGCTGGATAGTGACACGGCGAACCGCCTGCGCTGCCTGTGCAATTTTCATTGTCTGTCCGTCAGCATCGAACGCAGTGAGATAGTCGCTCCAGTCTTCGAGCCATTCGGCGATTTGCTTCTGATTAAGGTGATCGCCGTTGATCGCCAGTAACGCGCGGAAGGGCGCTGTTTTCTTTAGCTTGATCGAGGCGACGTTATCAGCGTGGCCGGGATTATCCAGCGTACCGATGTTGAAGATAGAACGAGCCAGCATGTTATCGGCATCAATAAAGCAACGTGCTTTTTCTTCTTCCAGGGCATAAGCGACAGAATAGCGAACGAAATCATCAATGCTAGTCGTGTCCATGGCACCGCGGAAACGGAAACGCTCAAGAGCAAAACGCTCCAGGCTTTCAATGCTGGTATTCTGCGGTAGCAGGGCGGTCGGACAGGCCAGGCCGGGGATATCGTTCAGGTGATAACCGGAAAGCACCAGATCTTTAACCTGCTGAAAAGTACCGCTGTCTAACTGAGACATAAAAATTCCTTATTTACTGATTAGCGAAGTGGTATCAGTGAATTTGTACGTGCGGTTCACTGAGCCGCTTTAAGCTTTCCGTCCACCGCGCCGGTGATACCGAAGAGTTGCCCCTGATCCTCCTGCAGGATAGTGAGCTTGCCGCCTTTGTTAACCCACATTGGTGTTTCGGTGGTGTCCTCTTCCGACGCTTTGCCGCGGGGAGTAGGAGTGCTGTAGTTCAGCTTGTGCTTAATCTTGACGCGCTTCTCTTCAACAGAGTTGCCCATACGCTCAAAATCAAAGGTGAGGACAACCTTGCCTTTGTTGCCATTGTTCAGAACGCCGAGCGCGGTGGTATTAAGAGCCGCCGCAATCTTGTTCATGAATACGCCGGCGTCCAGTTCACCCAGGAAATCGGGCACTACTGTCATGCGATCATTACTCATGGTTTTACCCTCTCGAAAGGCGGCTGCCACCGCCGGGAATTTCTCCGTACACAACACAGAAGAGCACCTGCGGTTAGGACGCCGCCCGGGTGGATTAGGTAATGAGCCCGTCGCCCGGTGATGCTCTTTTGTATTGTGTAAAAAGGGCGGTTATCCATCAGAACGTTATCCTCTTCCTCCTTTGGATAGTGGAAAACTGGATAACCGCCAAGACTACACACAGCACAGTTAACTAGGTTGTGGCGGTGGTGCCTCCACCTGCCGGGTTAAGCCATAACCGGCGACGTACACTGCCCGGAAACGCATTCCATGAACGGGTTGGCTCGCCACGTGCGCATAGCCGCAATTACCACAACGGAGAGAGCACTCCGATCTTCTACCAACGCCCCGTCGTAGCTTTTCGGCGCATCCACATGGCGCTTGGGTTTCAGCCTCGTGTGGCGGGAATGCTCTTACCTGTTGTGTCCCGGACTCTTCCCGGGCGTCACACCTTTTCGCCGCGCTGGTGGGGCGCACGTCGTGCCTGAAACACTTGGCTTGCACATTCCAGTTGTCCGGATAGCGCATGGAACTTCAAGGGAACCATCCGGGCTGCTAACGCTGCATGTGCCATACAACGGTTGTGAATATTGCCGTTCACAACTGGAAGCGCACTCCTTCAGTTACAAACCAGTCCCCACGACGGATGAAGATGGAATGCGCTTTCATGTTGTGTACGGTTCACCTACCCCGGTCCGGCGGCGCCACATCGCCGGGGCAGATGCAAAGGATCGTTACGCGATCATTCGGCTTGTTGATATGGCCGGAAGTATCAAGTCCCGACATCGCGGATTCTGCTTCTCCGCCCCGATTTCACCCCCGCTATTGTTTAGCGCGCAAACCGAGAAAATCGCCTTCAACGCTGTCGGCTTTCGCCATGTTCGATCAGGTATCTTCGGGCGGGGAGCCGGCGACCAACCGGCACAACCCCTACAGTATTAATCCAGGTCTACTGGACCCTCGACGCCGTGGGTTAAACGGCTGCTGTATGTCGGGTGAGTTTCTGTTGCTGGTGGTCAATCCAGCTCCGCAACCCCTCCCGAAGACACCTGTTTTCTAATCAAAACTTCAAATTACGCACCAGAGGAGCCGCAGTTGATCCGCCTGACATTTGTACCCTGATACGGTTTACTGATGGTTTGCTACGTTCTTCGCCCGTAAAGCTGTTAAATGTGCATAACCCTAGGACTAAACGAGGGACGCCGCGTAAAATTACAGTTCCTCCAGCTTTTGGTAGCTTGCGGTATGCCTTGCGGCGTTGTGCTGAATTCATCCGGGTTGCCTCTCACCGTAAAGTAAGTGTGCTGATGAATGTAATATTAGAAGTCTTACATTTTAAGTCAAGAGGAAAATGTAAGACTGCTTACTTTTTGTGGCGAGGTAATAAAAAACCCGCGGATGCGGGTTCGGGGGCTTAGAGATCGATGATTATTTGCTTAACTATACCGATCAGTTTTGTATCTTGGTTCACCTCTATAGGCTTAAACGCTGGGTTTAGAGGTATGAGATAGGAAAATGGGGGGTCTATGGCGAGCTTTTTAATGGTCGCTTCACCACCAGTAACAGTTTGGGCTATCACAATTTTGCCATTTGCCTCATCAACAAAACCGTATTCTGGCTCGACAATGACAACCGATCCATCAGGAATGCTAAGCTCTTGGCTCGAAGTCATCGAGTGACCTTTAACACGTAATGCAAAAGCTGATTCAGATAGCTTCTTTGTAGTTTTAACCAGTTCGTTAGCTGGGTCGCCAATAACCTCGGTCCAGTTACCTGCCTGTACCCAAGATATAACGGGCACTTCTCTAACAGATATCAGGTTAATGTTGATACCGTTCTCGATATCGCCTGTACCGAAGATAAGCCATTCGGGAGAACATCTCAGGCACTGACATGCCAATACAAGATTCTCGCCTGATAACTTGGTGGAATCATTTTCCCATTGTGTAACCGCAGACGCGCTGACGCCGGCCCACTCAGCAACATCACGTTGCGTAAGTTTTTTCTGCTTACGTCTAAATCTTAATCTGCTGCCAACGGTATCCATAAAATCTCCTCCGGATTACACGTTAGCAATCTTACATTTTATTGACGTAAGTATGCTGTCGATATAGCATGTAAGTATGCTAACTTTATAGGGGAGGTAATCCATGTTGAAAACTAAAGTCGTCACGTTCTATGGCGGTATATCAAAAACCGCTACAGCTCTGGGAGTGACCCATAGTGCTGTATGCCAGTGGGGAGATGTTATCCCCGAAAAACAAGCGCTCTACATTGAGCGGCTCACTGATGGAAGACTGAAGTACGACGCTTCCCTCTATCACAAGAATATCAATCCAACGACTCAGCAGTAACCACAGACGTAGGGGGTAAGCCGTGGGTATAGAACCTGAATGGAAAGTAGAGAAGCAACCGGCGTGGCTGGTGGCCGCGATTAAAAAGACTATCACCGAACTGGACGGGGGTTACGCAGAAGCAGCTGAATGGTTAGGCGTTACAGAAAACGCGCTCTTTAACCGCCTTCGCGCAGAAGGGGATCAGATATTCCCGCTCGGTTGGGCAATGGTACTCCAACGTGCAGCGAGCACAAATCATATAGCTAACGCTATTGCACGCCACTCTAACGGCGTCTTTGTACCGCTCGCTGAAGTCGAAGACGTGGACAATGGCGACATTAATCAACGCCTTATGGAGTCGATTGAGTGGATTGGAAAACACTCCAGCTTCATTCGTAAAGCAACTGCTGATGGTGTTATTGATGCCGATGAAAAGGCTCAGATTGAGCAGAACAGCTATCAGGTGATGGCAAAGTTCCAGGAGCATGTAGCGCTTCTTTTTCGCGTTTTTTGTACTCCAGAAAAGAATGACGCCCGCGAGTGTGCAGCTCCGGGCGTCGTGGCGAATAAATCTTTGTGTATGGAGAAATAATCCGCATGAGCAATTTAATCGTAAATCTTCAATTACCGCAACTACGGATGTACCCGATCCCGGGCGTTTCGTCGTTTCGGTATGAGCGCATGGTATGCGGTAAATGGGTCGAGTGTAACCACAGTCGGGCACGCGGAGTTGTGGGGGTCTTTAACCGGAGGGCTAAAGCGCTATGCGAGAAGTTAACCGGAAGTTCAAAGACCACTATGGCAATCCAGTCAGAGTTATCCGCTGGGAGCCTGAGACACGTCGCGTCATCTACCTGCGGGAAGGCTATTCCCACGAGTGCTTTAGCCCACTCGAGCAGTTTCAATGCAAGTTCAGGGAAGTAGAGGGCAGCCATGAGCAGTAAATTACACGGCCTCGTATGGGAAGCATGCGCTTTCAAAGGACTGATAATCTCTGAAATAGCGGTCATGGCTCGCCTGGCAGACTTCAGTAATGACGAAGGGGTGTCATGGCCAGCGGTAACCACTATTCAGCGACAGATCGGCGCCAAGAGCGAGAATACTGTCCGCAGCGCTATCAAAAAGCTTCAGGCTAAAGGCTGGCTGAAGAAGCAGGAACGGCGCGTGGGCGGAAAGAATAATTCGAACGTTTATAAACTCAATGTTGACATGCTGGAACGTGCAGCAGCTGAAGCAAAAATCTTCTACGCAACGCCACGTGAACAATCAAAATTTGATGCCTCAGAATTTGAGGGTTCAAAATTTGAGGGGGCAAATTCTGATGCCTCAAATAATGGGTCTGTACCCCCTCAAATATTGCGGGAGGACCCCTCAATGGTTGAAGGCGATCCGTCATTAGATCCGTCATTAGATCCGTCATCTAAAAAACCTTCTTGTCGGGCTCCTGCGGAACCCGCCGATAAGCCGGATCCTGAAGTTGTTATTACCGATAACGCGATCGAAGTTCTGGCACACCTGAATCTGGTCAGCGGTTCCCGTTACCAGAAATCTAAAACCTCACTGGAGAACATTCGCGCGCGCCTCCGCGAAGGTCATACCGTTAGCGACTTGAAACTGGTAATCGACGTCAAACATGAGCACTGGCATGGCAACGACGAGCAATACCAGTACATGCGACCCGAGACACTTTTCGGCCCTAAAAAATTCGAGGGATATCTGCAAAGCGCTATCCGTTGGGATGCCAAAGGCCGCCCGCCAAGGGAGTTGTGGGACAAAACCAGACCGCGGGATGTTAATTCAATTAGTCCAGTACAAACCACGATTCCACGGGGGTTCCGGGGATGAACATAGCCAAGTCGATCTTTGAATTTATTGAGAAGAATCCAGGCAAAATGCTGCGCGATATCACTGCGGCATTTCCTGAAACCAAACCGGTAACAGTGAAGAGCGCTGTTCATCGCCTGTACTACGACGGGGAACTTGCCAGCGTTGAAGTTACTGGTGGGTTTATCTACTTCGTAGCGGGATCCATTGATATTGAAGAGTACCTGCCTGGTGGGCTTTCGGGGGAGATTCTCGCCCTTGAAGCAACAGCCAAAAAGCTGGAAGAGAAACGCTATTACCGCCGTGCGGCGACGGTATGGCAGCAACTTTGTGACAGCAACTGTACGGCTAAAGCAAGAGAACGATACCTGCGTCTTAAGAATGCTTCTGTTCGAAACGCCAGAAACATGAATGATTCCGCCGGGTCATGCTATCTGGCCGGAAATTACTGCGGAGGTGACTTGTGCTCCGATTGAAGAAGATTTTGATAAGTCTCCGGCGCCTTGTGCGTTTGCATCACTGGCGTTACTGGTGGCAGCACGACGTTATTTTTCGCAGAAAATATGCACTCCTCAGAGATGACCTTTTCAGCTTTGATCGCCGTTACTGGTTACTGAGAGCACTTGTTGATGCTGATCAGCGCAGGGGAAAACTATGAGTCAGGAAGTACAAGAAGCTAGGACCGCAGAAGAGCAAACTTTAACAAAAACCGTCAGCCCTTATTGCCTGACACTTGAGGAACAGCGCCAGCGTAGTGCGCATTATTTAAAAGAAGTCGGGGATCAATGGTGTACCCCTGATCTGCTGTTCTGGGGCGTTAACGCTATGTTTGGCCCGCTTGTACTGGACCTGTTTGCAGACGACAGCAATGCAAAATGCCCCGCATGGTATACCGCTGAAGATAACGCATTAACACAGGACTGGTCCGCTCGCCTTGAAGAACTTGGTGGCGCAGGATTTGGTAATCCACCGTATAGCCGTTCTCAGTACCACGAAAAACAGGCAGTCACCGGCATGACTCACATCATGAGTTATGCATCTGAGCAGCGAGAAAAGGGTGGGCGCTATGTTTTCCTGCTGAAGTCAGCGACAAGTGAGACATGGTGGCCAGAAGATGCCGATCATGTCTGTTTTATCCGTGGTCGTATTGGTTTCGATCTCCCGACCTGGTTTATGCCGGCGGATGATAAACAGAAACCCACCAGCGCCTTCTTTGCTGGCGCAATCGTGATATTTGATAAGACATGGTGCGGAGAGCGCTTTAGCTATATCGATCGTATAGAGCTTGAGGCGAAAGGGCGCGCAAGTATGGCTTTGGCTAAGTTTGCTGCAGGAAAATTCCTGTCACCAGCTTCGCCAGTTCAGTCTCCTGAAGTGATCATCCCCGATGCGGTTGCGTCATTAGCTGAGGCTGAATCCCGGATCTGGCCACTGGAAGTTGGTCTCGTCTTTGAACAGTTACAAGGCGCAGAGGATCTGGAATTCTCACAGCAGAACAAGCTGAAGGCCCACATTAACCAGTTGTGGCTGGAGCGGGTGCCCACCAGCGAAATCATTACCGTTGCTGGTGGGCTGGTCGGCAGCATGAGGGGGACCGCTCATGCGTGAGATTATTGTCGATAATTTCGCTGGCGGCGGTGGAGCCAGTACAGGTATTGAACTGGCAATAGGGCGCAGTGTTGATATTGCTATTAACCACGATGTTAACGCCGTTGCTATGCACCGCACTAACCATCCCGACACGCTTCACTATTGCGAAAGTGTGTTTGATGTATCCCCATTAGCCGCTACCAGTGGCAAGCCTGTCGGCCTGGCATGGTTCTCGCCTGACTGTCGTCACTTTTCTAAAGCGAAAGGTGCTAAACCAGTAGAGAAAGCTATTCGAGGGCTGGCATGGATCGTCATTCGTTGGGCGCTGGATGTTGGCCCGCGAGTCATGATGCTGGAAAACGTCGAAGAGTTTAAAACGTGGGGCCCGTTACTCGCGGCAGAAATGCGACCGGATCCGGCACGCATCGGTGAAACTTTCAATGCATTTGTCGGGATGCTTACCACCGGTATTCCAGCAGATCATCCTGCACTGGTGGAGTGTTGCGAGTTTCTGGAGTTTTCACCGGATAGCGAGCAGGCCAAGCGCTTAATTGCCGGGCTGGGTTATGTCGTCGATTTTCGCGAGCTGCGCGCCTGCGATTATGGCGCGCCCACCA
>ULRM01011161.1_pt1 | contig 18059 bp, 13 predicted proteins | sample 1955551 | NCBI WGS metagenome assembly ULRM01 (sample SAMEA4835686, study PRJEB28245) | human gut metagenome | biome: gut microbiome; material: fecal sample | place: Denmark | collected 2008
TTATTTTTATAATTCTTCACCATTAGTTTTTATTAGCTCTTTATACCAATAGAAACTCTTCTTTTTAATTCTCTTTAATTCTTTAACTTCATTTTCATCTCTATCTATATATACAAAACCATAACGTTTTTGATATCCATTTAACCAGCTTAATAAATCTGTAAATGACCATGTACAATATCCTAATAATTCAACACCATCTGTAATAGCTTCTTTACACGCTTTAATATGAGAGCTTAAATATCTTATTCTATAATCATCATTTACAACTTCATTTTCTTCTAACTTGTCAAATTCACCTAAGCCATTTTCAGTAATTAATATAGGTAAGCCATATCTACTTGTTAATCTTCTTAATCCTATTCTTAATCCTTCAGGATCTATTGACCAATCCCAATTTGTATATTGTAAATATGGATTTTTAATATTTTTAAATACTCCTGGTATACCACTATCTTGAGTTGTTCCTTTCTTACCAGTATTATTCATTCCTTCTACAACACCAACACCATCTAATCCATTTCTTTCAATTGTTGTTGTCTGATAGTAATTTATTCCAATGAAATCAGGTTTTGCCCTTGCTAGTAATTCTAAATCACCATCTTCTATTACTGGTGCTACTCCTAATTTTTCATAATACTTCATTGCAAATGCTGGATATATTCCTTTACAATAAACATCAAGCCACCAATTACAATTTAACTCCTCAGCATTTTCTGCTGCTAAAACATCTTCTGGATTACATGTATTTGGATATATTGGTGAGAATGCAAAGCTTGGACCAATCATTCCATTTGGAACATAAGCTCTAAAAGATTCAATTACTTTTGCATTAGCTAAATTTGCCACATGATTTGCTTGAAGCATTCTTTTTAAATCCTTAACTCCTGGTGGATGTAATGCTGTCATGTATCCTAAATTTATAAATACATTTTGTTCATTTAAAGTTACCCAATACTTAACTTTTTCACCAAATCTCTTAAATAACGTTATACAATAATTATTAAAATCATTTATTACTTCTCTTGATTCCCAGCCACCATATAAATCTTGTAAGTATTGTGGTAAATCCCAATGATATAGTGTTATGATTGGTTTTATATTATTTTTTATCAACTCTTCTATTAAATTTTCATAAAACTTTAAACCAGATTCATTTACTTCTCCACGACCTTTAGGATATATTCGACTCCATGATATTGAAAATCTATATGCCTTCAATCCCATCTCAGCCATTAAAGCTACATCTTCTTTGTATCTATTATAGTGATCTACTGCTACATCTCCGTTAGTACCCTTATATGTCTTTCCAGGTATCTTAGTATATATATCCCAAATACTTTCTCCCTTACCATCTTGGTTCCATGCACCTTCTACTTGATAAGCTGCAGATGCCGATCCCCATAGGAATCCATCATTAAATTTTTCTAAATTATCATAAATCATCAAATCATCTCTCCTTGTCCTATTTCATGAATTTAGTATATAATACATTTTTTGTTTTGTAACCATTTTCTTATTCTAAAAAAACATGTTACATCTTTTAAAAATACACACCAAAATAAAACAAGGTGTTTTTTAGGAAAATATTAATTCTATATAAATAAAAAACATATATAAACTCAAAAAAATGAGTTTATATATGTTTTTTTACTCTATACCATATTCATTATAAAGCTTCTTTCCAATCTTCTCTATCATATATAATACAGGTATTTGTGTGGTAATATCACTATAATTCACTTTAACTTGCTGTACATAATAAGGTAAATTTAAATCTGATATTTTAGCTATAGAACAATTTTCCGTGTTTGTTATGCTGGCAATTGTACAATTTTCCTTTTTAAATCTAACAATATTTTCTATGGTAGTTGGTGTTTCTCCTGATACTGATAAAGCTATTATCAAACATTCTCCATAACATTTGAAATTCTTAGGGAAAAATGGATCATCGATATGAAAAGTAAACTTTCCAACGGCTGAAAAATACCTAGCTGCATATTTACATAATATTCCTGATGATCCTATTCCCAGAAATATAATACTATTTGCCATTTTAACCATACTACATAATTTATCTAATTTCTTATCTAAATCACTGTCTTCTATATTTTTCAGAAAATTTATTATTTCTGATGTATCATCACTTATCTTCTTAATATTATTTTCTTCAATATACATTTTAAATTTAACCTTAAACTCAGAAAATCCTTCGCAGTTTAATTTCTTGCAAAATCTTAATATTGTAGTTGTAGACACATGTGCTTCATCTGCAAGTTCTCGTATTCTCATATATATTACTTTTTTACTGTTTTTCATTATATATTCATACAGTGATAATTCTAAGTTATTCAAACTTTGTATTACTTCATATCTAAACATATCTTCACCTCAAGTTAACTTCTAATCTTTTGCTTTCGCTTTATTTATCTATAACTATTTCTACTCTTTAATTGCATTTATTATTGCACCAAGTATATTGGAATCATTATTATACTTACACCTATCGATTTTAGTTGTAATAACATCAGATTCAATATGTTTAATACATTGTTCCTTATATTTATCTTTAATCCTATTAATAAACCATTCTTCTTCTGAAATTCCTCCACCTATACAAATGACTTCTGGATTGTAAAAAACAGTAATAGTTATTAGCTGTACAAGTATATTATCTATCCACTGATCTACTGCTTCTTTTGCAGTAATATCTTCCTCAAAATATTTATTACATACTTCATGTCCATACCTTACCTTATCGTTTTCATTAACCTTATCATTATATATTTTTATTAAAGCAGTCATAGATGAATAATCTCCCATATTATCAATCTTTCCAGTACTAAAATTTATAAATGGAAGCTTATGAAATTCACCAGCAAAAGAATCTTTTCCGTATATTACTCCATTTTCATTACAAATACATCCACCAGTTCCTGTCCCTAATATTAAGAAAGCTGATGATTTACTATTCTTTGCATTTCCTATTTCAAATTCACATAACCCAGCAGCTTTAGCATCATTTATTGCAAAAACCTTTTTATTAGTTCTTTTTTGTATTTCATCAACTATATTAGTTCCATACATAATTCTTATATTAGGTGCTGCATATGATTTAAAATTAGCTTGCTCATCTATAACACCAGGTGCACTTATACCTATTACCTCTATATCATCAATATTTTTCATATTATTACTTATATAATCATACAGTTCATCCTTGGTCTCAAACTTAACAGTTTCAACTTTCCATTTATCTATAATTTTATATGACTCATCCACTAAGGCATATTTAATAAAAGTTCCACCAATATCAATTCCTAATATATACATTTTCTTCTCTCCTTCAATCATATTTTACATTTTATACAATATCATATATTTTTTGAAAATGATACTCTTTTTACCAAATTTTATTGCCATTAAATTTTATTTACAAAAAGGACCTTTAGTAAAATAGTTCTTATTCTACTAAAGGTCCTTTTTAATTTTCACTATTATTTCTGTATATATTCTTTCTATTTAACTGCTTCTACCCTATAGTCAAATTATTTTTTCTGTAATAGAAAGACTTAATCCATAGGTTTTAAATTATTAAAATTTATTTCTTTTTCTTAAACATTACAGAACCAATAGTTGCAATAATTGTACCAAATAGTCCTACTGCTACTGATGAAGTTCCTCCTGTCTTTGGTAAATTTGAATTTCCTTTGTTGCCTTTATTTCCACTATTTCCATTATTATTATTAGAATTTCCGTTATTGTTGCTGTTATTAGGGTTTCCGTTATTATTAGAGTTACCATTATTGTTACTTGAATCTGCCATAACTAATCCATCTATTGCTTCTTTTAATTCCTTTTCCGAATCAGTAACATCTTTATCAGTGGCATCTCCATTTTCCATTACAGATTTAGCCTTAGCTAGCTTATTCTCTAAAACCTTCCAAGACTTTTTAGTATATTTACTTTCATCTAAGCTTTCTGCTTTATTTATTAAATCTTGTAACTTATCTTTGTTTGGTTTTAATCTTAATTCTAAGAATGATTTTATTAATTGATCGTAACTCTTAGAAACTTCTGCTTCTAATGCATTTTCATCAGCTATAACTTCATTTGCTTTATCTAAAGCAACTTGTAATTTAGCCCAAGTGCTATCTATATATTCACTAGCATCTAATTGGTTAATTCTATCAACTAATTGTTGTAATTGCTCCTTATTACCCTTTTCAAAAGATAACATTTGCATTGCACTACTTAATCTATCAAATGCCTTATCTACTTGTTCTTGAGTATATTTTCCGCTTTCTAGTAAGCTTTCTGCTTCAGCTAATGCAGCTTTAAACTCTTCAACAACTACAGGAACAACCTTTGAAAGTTCTTCATCTGTAACCTTATTAGCTTCTTCTATAGCAATTTCTAAATGCATCTTAAATACATCTTCAACTGGTGGTGTAACTTCTCCTCCATCTTCAGATCCTTCACCAACTTTAATGTTTATAGAGTTAGATACTACTGTAGTTTTATCATTAAATGATACTTTAACTGTTAATGTAGTATTTCCATCCTTTAATCCAACTAACTTACCATCCTCTACTTTAGCAACTTCATTATCTCCTACAACATACTCTATTTCTCCATCACCTATATTAGCAGGAGCTCCATTATTCATTAAAGCCTTTATTGATAATAAAGATAAATCAATGCTTTCATTTACACCTATTTCTGTAATAGATGATCCTAATGTTACCTTATCAATTACTGGACTTTCAATACTTTCATCAATTTCAACAACATAAATATTATCTAATATTAAATCTGCATATCCAGTTCCCTTATCAATTGAAATATAATAATCATCCTTATTTCCAGTTGTGAACTTTTGACTCTTAGAGCTTGTCTTAGTATATTGCCCACTCTCAACTCCTGTAGCTTCAAGAGGTATACTTAATAAAGTTCCTTCACTTCTTGATTTAATATTTACTGTATAACCTGGTGTAGCATCTTTAAGTGAATATAGGAATCCTAATTCATAAGTTTTATTCGGTTCTAACTTAAATGTTGAATCATCTGTTACTAACATTTGACCTGTTTCACCAGATTGTTGATTAGTCTTTAATGAGAATCTTCCATCAAGTACCCAGCTCATTTTTTGTCTTCCAAGTAAATCTTTTTCTGCTAAGTGAGATCTGTTTGATGTACCTCTTCCTGGTGCTAAGAAAAATGGTGTAATACCTTCATCTACATTTTCAAAATCTTCATAGAATACAAATCCATCCTTATTAGTATGACCTGGATGTTCCCAAATTCTGAAGTCATCTACTATTACATTCCCTTCCCCAGCTTCTGCATTAAGATAAATATCTGCAGTAGTTACATTCTCTGGTACTGTAACTTCAATCTCCATTCTTTGGAATCTATCATCTAAATATTTATGCCCTTCTCCAGACCTAGCAAATGCTGCTCTAGTAATTACATTAGTTAATTTTTCATCTCCACAGTTTACACCTAAAGTAACTTTTCTATTACCATCATTTTTAACCCAAGCAGATATAGAATAAGTCTTACCTGGTTCTAAACCTTCAATACTTTGTGATATACTACCTTGCTTATTAGATATTGATACAACATCATTACCAGCTCTTCTGCTTGCAGTTTCATTTACAAAATAAATATGATCTGTATTTCCCTCTTCAGAACTCTTTGACCAAGTTTTCCACTCTTGAGAATCAAATCCTGGATCTTTTATTTGTGATTCATATCCCCAATCATCAATTCTTTCTTCTGCTACTTCACCTTTTGTTATAAGATATGGAGTACTTTGTTCAACATCTAATTGAACTTTACCATTTACAACAGGAACTGATTTAACATGTTCTCTTCCAATGTCAGTTAACTGATATAATTCAACTGTAGATAAGTTTTCCCATCCATCAGGTAATTCCCATTCAGAAGATGTTCCAAGTGGATTCCAGTGATAAATCTTTGTATCTTCCCCTTCATCAAAATTCCATTCTAAGAATAACTTAGTCTTTCCTTCACCAATGCTGTTATATGAACTTTCTGGAGTAGTAGCTACTAACTTACCATTTTTATAGTAATTAATATTAGCTCCTTCTCTAACCCCTACTAAGTTATCAGTAAATTTAACTTCATCATCAGTTCTAGACATTATTTCAAAGTGTTGCATGTATTTGGTAGGTAATACTTGATTATAGAATCTTTCTATACCATTTACACCTTCAATTGCATGGTTATTACCCCATCCACTTGATAATAGATGCTTATTACCTTTTAAAATAGGATCTGATAAGAATCCATCCTTAGTACTATTTCTAATAAATCTTAATATTTCACTTGTACCACCTTCATTTGGATATGCAGGGTCTGCTCCCCAGTGAGTCCAAGTTACATGTTCTTCAAGAGGACTATGGAACTCTGTTGCAACTTGATATCCTAAGTCATTTAGCTTTTCACCAAGTTGATGAGCATTCCATCCATTACCTGTATAAACGTCAACATATACCCAACCTAAATTAGGTAAATCTTCTTTTAACATATCTAATCTTCTGAATAATTCACCTGTAGTTAAATCTGCTCTTTGATTAACATAATAAGCTTGATCTAACCAGTTCCAGCCTGGAGAATTAGTATTTACTGAACCATTATCAGGATACTGAAATGCATCTAATTGATATTCTGTAGCATTTATATGAACACCAAACTTAGCATTATATTTAGCACCTTCTTCTATTAAGGTGTTGAAATCTTCAACTCCACCTTGTCTTATACCAATATGTCCACCGTAGTCTGGAATTGAGTCATCATGCCCTTCAGCTTGATATCCTTTTTCAAGTACCATTTGTCCAAATCCATCTGTATAATTATATAACTTCTTAACTGTATCTAAAGTTCTTAAGAATGGACTTTGAGTATAACCTATATTAAATGCAATATAGGAAAGACTATTTTTTAAATCCTCGGCTCCTAATGGTGCTTCAACTCTATTTCTATATTCAATTGCAGCATCTTGCCAGTTTATTGTTTCATCTTCATTCATATCTTTAGTTATATATGCTTCTGCCCATAAATTTTCTTCATCACTATAAAAATCTACATCTGACTCAGAGTCTAATACTTCTCTATATGTCCAAGCTCCAGTTCCAATACTAGTACTCTTATATCCATTTCTATTTTCAGTATTTAAAAGTATTCTACTAGAGTATTCCACAACATTATTATTTAATGATATAGCAAAATCATTATCATTAATAAATGCATAAGTCTTAGCTTTACTTGATGGCTCTAAATCTTCAACAGTACTTATTTCATCAGTAATTTGATGCCAAGCTCCTGTTGATAATACAGCTGCAATAGCACCACCATTATCACTTCTTACTTCTGCAAAGCTTTGATTTGGTAATGATACTTTCTTAACTATAAAGTCACCAGTTTCCTCAATATTAGTTATTTCTAGTCTTATTTTATTATCTTCTACAGACATAACAGCTGTTAATGTAACTCCAATTTCATCAATAGCCATTGTATAAGTAGCCTTATTATCTTCTACAACACAATTAACTTCTGGAGTATAGTTTTTACCATTAAGATTAACTTTATTAGATCTTGTTTCTTGTCCAATTAATTTTGAATCATCAGCTTTCCAATTATACTCAATAACTCTTGGGAAAGTATTATCTAATTTAACTGTCATTATGTCTGATTCAATAGTTTGCTCTGTTACTTCTGGTAAATCTGTATCTGTTTCAGAAGTAATCTCATTAACACTAACATTATCTAAAGTAACAGTCTTATTTCCAAACCATCCAACTAATCCTATCTTACCTCCTGAAGTTGGGAATTTATCTGATGTTGCACTACCTATAACTTCTCCATCTATAGATAATGTAACTTTGTTATCTTCAACTTCAAGTTTCATTCTATAAGTTTTATTTCCCTCTAATTTCTTTGAACCTGGGAAAGAACCGTAAGATTCAGAACCATTTGTACTTGCTTTCCATACCCATGCCCCAGCATCATAACAAACAGCTCCCCAGTTTTTAGCATCTTTTACCCTAAAACCTAATCCAATTCTTCCTGAATCACTATTTACAGTAAAATCAGTTTCATATACAAAGTTTTTAACCTCAGGACAATTCATATCTGCTGACACTGACACACCATTCATTGGAACCTTTACTGCTCCATCTGCTACTGTTGCAGAAAGTCCTGTTGGCTTTAAAATTTGCCAATCTCCACTAGTTTCAGGACTTTCAAAATCAGTTGAATATTCTATTTTATCTCTAACTGTAATATTAGCTTTAGCCTTTGGTGTTCCTTCAGCAGATCCTTTAATAGTTCCTTCAACAACAAAGTTACCTACTTCTGCATAGTTAGCTGGATCAATATAATCCCAAATTACAACTTCTTGTCCCTTTGTACCATCAGAGTATGTTACATTAACTTTATATGGCAATTCAGGCTTAGCATTTAATAATGTAGATATATTTGTCTCTTCTACCTCTTTTATATCTGTTACAACTTCATTATCAAGTGACTTAACCTTTAAATAGTCAACATTTATAGTTTTATTATCAAACCAAGTTCTATATCCAAACTTACCAGCTTCTTCAGGGAAATTACCCATATTAACGGCATCATTAAATATTTCAGTATCATTAACAGTTAAAGTTATATTATTTCTTTGCACCTTTACCTTCATTGTCACCCATTGGCCAGCTTCAATTGTTGGTCCTTCAATATCATCTTTCCATGCTGTTGGAGTTTCAATAAGCCATTTTCCTTGCGCAGTTTCTCCACCATTATATCCAATAAATCCATAAGTATTAGCATCTTGCCCTCTAAATACAAGTCCAAACCTTCCAGCTGCCTTACCTTCTTCTGGATTAAGTTGAAATCTTACTTCAGCTTCAAAATCCTTTATGCTTGGACTTTGATTTTCTAAAAATACTAACTGATTATTAGCAGTAGCATCTCTAGAAATTTCCAGATATCCAGTCTTTCCTTCAGTATCCGGTACATCATTATCCATATTCTTAACAATAGTTCCATTTCCTATTAAGCTTGTCCAAGATGTACTTGAATAATTATCATACTCTTGATTATAAGCATATTCTTCTGATGCCTTTTCTACATTTTCTACCTCGCTATTTTCTACTATTAGCGTAGTGTTATTTTCAGCTAATGCTGATACTGGAATTTGTCCAACTGTTACTGCCACTGCTATAATAAGAGCTATTTTCTTATTCATTGATTTGTTTTTTATCATAATGATACCTCCCCTATTTAATTAATATCTATTGATATAAAACTCAATGTTGTGTATACCTTTACACTACATATTTATATTTTAATATAATTTTCTATTATTTTCCTTATTCAAGTTGTTAATTTATATAAACATCTTGCGAATTTTAACTATTTTGCCTACTTTATAACTAAAAAGACGCCTTAAATTTTTATTTAAGACGCCTTTTTAGATAGTAAAAAAACATTTTTATATTTTCTATTTTCCTTTTTCTATTAACTCTTGTATTGTTTTTTTAGGACTAAATCCAGTAATTCTATGCAAAAATTGACCATTCTTCAATAATATTAATGTAGGTATTGATTGTATTTGATAATAATTTGCTAAAAACCTTGAATCATCAATATTTACTTTAATAATTTTTACATTTTCATCTTCAGCATTTATTTGCTCTAATATTGGTGAAAGCATTTTACATGGTCCACACCATTCAGCATAAAAATCTACCAAAACTAATCCTTCATTTATTTCATTAATAAATTCTGATTCTTTAATAACTTTCATTTTAGTTCTCTCCTATAATTTATAAAAAAGACATTTTTTATAACTATTATTTTGGTCTTTACTAAAATTATATTCAATAAACTAGCTATTGTTGCCCTTGAAAACTACTAAATGTGACTTTATCACATATAATCTTTATTTTATCCCTTTTTTTCTTACTGCTCGTGACTTTTTTATAGTTATGTTTTTATTTGGAGGCTGATTTTTTATATATCTCAAATATCTTGCAACTCTTTCATCCTTTTCTAAAGCTGCTATTGTATTTAATCTCATTGCAAGCTCCTTATTAGTATATAAAGCATGAATTTGCTTATGACAATCTTGGCATAGTAATGCCACAGGTAATTTTCCTCCTCCAACCTCTTTTGGTACTAGATGATGCTCAGTAATTTTAATAATCCCTTCACGTTTACATAACTCACAAATATAATCCTTCACTATAAACTCACCTACATATCACTAATAATTATATTAAATAAATACTTACAAATATATTTTATACTTTTTTTTGCAACTTATAATATATATTAAATTTTATTTATCCACTGACATGCTAAATTAAACCAAGTAGCTAGATGCTCATCTATATGCTCCTCTTTACCATTCATAGCAGTACTCTCGTCACAAAGTGCCATTCCATGTCCTCCATTTGGATATACATGAAGCTCAAAAGGAACTTTATTCTTAGCTAATGAGTTTGCAAATAATAATGAATTTTCAACTGGGACTGTGGTATCACTAAATGTATGCCATAAAAATGTTTTAGGTGTATCTTTAGATACTAAATTTTCTAAAGATAATTTATATCTATTTTTTTCACTTTCTTCTTCTCCAAGTAAATTATCAAAAGATCCCCTATGAGCAAACTCTCCAGCCGTTATAACTGGATAACATAATATCATACCATTGGGTTTTATATTTTCTTTATTTACTCCTAAATCTTTTTCTATAAATTCATTATTCCAAAGCACTCCTAAACTTCCAGCTAAATGTCCACCTGCTGAAAATCCACATACAATAACTTTTTCTTTATCTACATTCCATTGATTTTCTTTTTTGCGTACATAATTAAAGGTTTCTGCTAACTCTAATAAGGCATTAGGATATCTTGTTGGTGCAACACTATATCTAAGTACAATTGCATTGAAGCCTTGAGCCATAAATTTTAAAGCTATAGGTTCTGCTTCTCTATCTGAAGTAAATCCATATCCACCACCTGGACAAATTACTATAGTTGCTCTTTTTTTATTAATATTAATTTCTTCACTATTATCAGGAATATATGCACTTATAACAGCCTTACTTTCTTTTAATTTACTACATATATCACTTATTTTTATCTTCTCATAAATCATTTCCTTTTCTCCCTATATAAAAAATAAACTTCAAATATTATTTTAATAGTATTGTTTTATTTATACAACTTTCTATATTAGTGACATTATACATTGATTTATTTAGAAGAAAAACTCGCTATATTCCTATTAATTGTAATATATCCATTTTTATGTTATCATTTTTTTATAATTACTTATACAAAATAGGGGGAGATAATTATATGGAAAATAAAAAACTTGGTGGGGGAATATTAACAATATCAATAATCTATCTAGTATTTTTAGGTTTCGGACTTATTGGTAGCATTATCAGTCTTTCAACTTTGGATGAAATTAACTCTATAATGGCTCAAATGGGAGTGACACAAATTACATCTACTGAATTAATTATTAGTATTATTTTAAGCCTAATTTTATTAGTTGGAATAATTTTAATTTTGTTAAAAAAACAAATTGGAGTTTATACTTTTTTCACTGTAGAAATAATAAATATTATCTATTCTTTAATAATGGATGGCTTAAGCCTATCTGTTTTAATTTCAACATTAATAAGCTTAATATTACCAGTTTTACTTGCATACTTTATATATAAAAAGAAAGAATTATTTGGATTTGAAAGTAAAGAAAATAATTTAGATGCTTAATAAATATAAAAATAAGGAAGATAAAATAATATCTTCCTTATTTTTACATCTAGTTATATATAGCCTTTATTGGATCTAATTTTGAAGCCTTATATGCTGGAATAATACCAAATATAATTCCAACTATAACAGATGTTAATGTTGCACCTATAAAACTTCCTACTGACATTATTGCTGGAAAAGGTAAGAAATTGCTTACTAATTTACTAAATAAATATCCACATAGTATTCCAATAAGGCCACCCATTCCAGTAACTATAATAGCCTCAAACAAAAATTGTAATAAAATACTTATTGGTTTAGCTCCTATGGCTCTTCTAATTCCAATCTCTCTTTTTCTTTCTGATACAGATACATACATTATATTCATAACACCTATCCCACCTACAAATAAAGATATTCCTGTTACTAATGTAATAAATCCTGTTACACTACCTATAATTTGTTCATAAGCTTTTGTTATAGCTTGTGAATCTTCAAATTTATACTCTCCTTCTAAATCTGAATGTATATTTTTTAATAATGCATTCATTTCACCTAGTATTTTTTCTTTATCTACATTAGATTCTAAATATACATCTAATTGTGTTATATATGAATTATCTTGAATAGAAGTCATAAAATTTTTAGAAATATAACTTGATGCTGGCATTATTGAAAATCCTGTTACTTCTGGCATTACACCTATTACTTCATATATTTCATTAGCTATAGTTACACCTTTTCCTATAGCATTTTCAACATTATCAAATAAATACTCTGCTTCTGTATATGATAGAATTATAACCTTATTATTCTCTTCTTTAGCTTCATAACTTCTACCTTCTATTACATCTAACTGCTTATTATTAAAGCTATCTATAAAACCATAAGTTTCTTTATCAAAATATGTTATTGCTGCTGCTGAAAATGTAAATCCTGCTCCAATTCCTTGTGGAATTTCAACTTTACTAACTCCTTCTATTTTAGATAAATCCTCTATATCACTTTCATGAAAGTACTCTTCTATAATCATCATTCCTGTATTTCCTGAATCATAATATAAAGTATATTTATTAGATTCAGCTTCTTCAAAGGAATTTAAAACTTCAGCCTTTAATCCATTTCCTATAGATAAAATAGTTACAACTGAACTTATTCCTATAATAATACCTATAGAGGTAAGAAATACTCTTAATTTATGAGATTTTATACTAGATATAGATGTTTTTAATAAGTTAATTAGTGACATTACTATTCACCTCACTAGCTACTCCATCTTTTATCATAATAATTTTATTAGCATATTTAGCTAAATCTCTATCATGAGTTACCATTATTATTGTTTTCTTTTCTTCATTTAATTTCTTTAAAATTCCCATTATTTCAATTCCAGTTTCACTATCTAATGCACCTGTAGGCTCATCTGCAAAAATTACTGAAGGATTATTAATCATTGCTCTAGCTATTGCAATACGTTGTTGCTGTCCACCTGATAATTCTGATGGCATTCTATTTTTCTTACTTTTTAAACCTACTAAATCTAAATATTTATTAACTAATATGTCTCTTTCCTTTTTAGAAACACCACCCTTATAAAGTAATGGTAACTCAACATTTTGCCCTATTGTTAAAGAATCAATTAAATGAAATTGTTGAAAAATAAATCCCATATTAAGATTTCTAAGAGTTGATCTTTCTGCTTCATTTAAACCAATAACATTTTGTCCTTTTAATAAATATTCACCATCATCAAAGCTATCAAGTAATCCTAATAAGTTTAATAAAGTTGTTTTTCCACTACCTGACTTTCCCATAATAATAAGAAAGTCACCTTCTTCAATTTTAAAGTTTATAGACTTTAATGCATGTAAAGAATCAGTTTTTAACTTATAATACTTATTTACATTATTTAATTCAATTAAACTACTCAACTTTAATCCCCGCCTTCGTTTCTGAAGTAGGATTTTTCATAACTACATCATTAGCATTAAGTCCTGATTCAACTATTACGTATTCACCATCTTCTTTTTTAATTGAAATCTCTACCTTATCTAAAATACCATCCTTATCAACAAATACGTAACTTTTCCCTTCTTCATTTATTATTGATGTTTTAAATACCTTTATAGTGTCATCACCTAAAGTAACTTTTCCTTGAGAGTGAAAACCGTTAATTAAATTTTCTTGAGAATTTAAAGTAATCAAAAGACTATAATAAGAAACATTAGTATTAGTTGTTTGAGTAACCTGAGATAGGCTCAATTCCGTATTACTTACAGGCCTATCATCAATCTCTAATATTTTTCCATCTATTGTTTCATTAGTAGATATAATACTAACACTTATATCATCATCAACCTTAATCTTACTATAGTCTTTTTCACTAACAACACCTTTTACTATTAATTCTTCACTTTCAATAATTATATATGGCTGTGTATAATCTTTCTCATTTGATGATAATACAATTATCCCACTTATTGGTGCAGTTACAACAAAACTTTTCTCTGCTGATAATTTTTCTTTTTTGTTATATAAGGAATTTAATGTTATGTTAACATTGTCTATTTGCTCTTCATATGCAGAAACTTGTTCTTTATATGCAGAAACTTCAGCATTAGTTTGTTGAATATTCATACTAATATTATCTGCTTGTAATTGGTCTTCAAAATTAAATTCTTCTAATTGATTTTTTAGTTTTTTTAGTTGATTTTCTTTTTCTGCCAAATTATTTTTTGCACTAGTAAGCTTATTATTTATAGAAACTTTACTATTTTCATTAGCTGTTATTTGCTCACTAATTTCTTCTATTTGAGCTTCTGTTGTAGGATTATTATAAGTAAATAAATTATCTCCAGCATTTACGACTTGTCCATTTGAAACATGTACTTCTCTTATTTCTCCTTTTGTAGAGTCTATATAAATACTTTCACTTTCCCTTGGTATAAGAACACCATTAATAAATACTTTTTCTACAGAAGCTATCTTATAATACTCTGCTTTATTAACCGTTTTATCTTTTATACTCTTCTTTAAAAAACAAAAGCCTATAGTACTAGCAATAATAATTGTTGCAATTATTGTTATTGTAATATATTTTTTCTTCATACTATCCCCCAAACCTTTCTATTTCTCATATTTTACCATATATTTTATCTATTTCCAATGCCGAACCTTATAAGTAATACATAATAATCTTCAACCTTAAATGGTTTTATAATAAACAAGGTAAATAAAAAACAACAATTATTAATCGAATAATTGTTGCTTTCTTTTATATAAATTCTTATTTCTTTCCTGGATCTGGCTCTTCAAAAGCAGGTGCTTCAGGATTCTTTAAACATTGTATAATGAGCTTCTTCACGTTATAATAGATATTTAACTTATTTATACAAGTTCCTTATTAGTTTTTTCTCTCTTTGTTAATGTTATGCTAATTCCACTCTAATTTTTTATATTTTCATACCTTTAATTTCTTGATAAAGATAAGCTGCGTATGAATCTGTCATACCACATATAAAATCTGTTACTAATAATAATCTTGAATAATCCTCACTACAATCACTTTGCTCTATATTATTTTCACAAACAAACCTATAATTCTTAGAAATTAAAGAATACAACTTACCATCATACCCTTTATAAGCTTTAACCTCTTTATTTAATGCAGCTGGTATAAATATATCTAATAGCGTATGAATTATATTATATCCAACTATTTCATTAGCCACTATTTTCTCATTAGTATAAACATATTCTTTAGATATATTTCTTAAAAACATAGAAATATTTTTAGCTTTCGAATTTCCTATTAAATCGCCTTCATAAACTCCATTCATAATATCATCATAAGAATTAATAAATTCCTCTATAACTGAATCCTTTAAATATCTATTTAACTTTATTATAAATGACTTTAATGCATATTCTCCAGGATCCTCATAGCCATATTCCTCTTTAGCTATATCATAATTTTTTGATAAATAAAATGATAAACTTTCTTCTAGAGTTTTTTCTTCATATCCTTCTTCTTTAATAAATTCCTCATACTTTGCTTTAAAAACATCATGGGATATTATCTTCTTGTTAAAAGAATCTTCTAAATCTCCTAAAAGATATGCTATATCATCAGCAGCTTCTAAAATATATACTAAAGGATTTCTGCTACACCATATATTAGTATCATCTGCTATCTCTTTAAAAACATCACTTTCTGATTTAAAATATCCAATTTTCTTTAATTTACTTTTTTCTAATTCAACTGACGAAATTGGATATTTTATAACTGAACTTAATACTCCTGTTGTTAAGTTCATTCCAAATCTATCTATAACAAAATGAAGCTTTGTTAAAATCCTTAATCCTTGTGCATTTCCTTCAAAATTTAATAAATCTAAAGCTTCTTGTTTATCTAAATTAAAGGTATATTTATCATAACTAAAAGTATAAGTATCATCATCATTTTTAGATAACTTTTCTTCAAACCATTCCCTAATAGCAACCTCTCCAAAATGACCAAATGGAGGATTACCTAAATCATGTATAAGTCCTGCACAAGCTAATATATTACTCATCTCTTCTACCATAGTAGCATTAACTTCATCATCTGATTTACTAGTAATATCAATTAATTTATATCCAATACTTATCCCAAGAGATTTTGCAATTGAAGATACTTCTAAAGAATGTGTTAATCTTGTTCTAACAAAATCTAATTTTTCTAAAGGAAATACCTGTGCTTTATCTTGCAGTCTCCTAAATGATGCACTAAATAAAATTCTATCATAGTCATTTTCAAATTCATCTCTACAATCTAAGTGCTTTTTATTACTTTTATAATCTCTAATACGCTTTTTATTCAATATTTGTTTCCATGTAAATCTAGCCATATTTAAAGCTTCCTCTTTACTATATAAATTTTTGCATATACTTAATTTCAGCTATATTTAATATTTTTATTCTCAATTACTATGCTTTCCTCATTCTAAACATAAATAAACTTAAGACAAATAAAAATAAAGATATTAATATCATATTAAAAATATATTGATATATATAACTTAAATCACCGTATATCTGTAGGTTTTCTATACATCTATATACCCATCTTTGTGGCATTAATTTTCCTATTTCTTTTAAATATTTTGGCATAACTTCAAAATCCCAAAACACTCCTGATAACATACAAGTTGGTATAACTATTAATATATTAACTGTACTAGCAATATATCTATTTCTTGTAAAACTAACAATAAATAAGTTTAAAGCTATAGCTACTAAATTTAGAAAAAGCATAACTATTAAAAAATTATTTGTGTTATTCATACCAAAATCTAAATTTAATAATCTACAAAGAACATAATATATAACACTACTTATAGAAGATACTAAATAAAATACTATAAACAAAGCTATATAATATTTATGTGACTTTATTCCGCTAATTAAAATTCTTTCTTTAGTATTATGTTCTTCATCTTCAATTAAGAAATTTGCTATAGTGGATCCACTTATTAAAATCATCATTATAACTATTCCTATAGAATTATCTATAGCGGGTTTACTCTCTTTAACTTCATTTAAGTTGTATTTAAGTAAGTTATTTTTATAAACTTCATTTTTCGCTTTAAATTTTTCTATATCTTTATTACTTATTTTAGCTATCAAACTCAAATTACTTACTCTTGATTTTATAATTGATACTAATGTTTCCTTAAAATCACTATTAGAAATGGATTTTATAGTAATTTTGCTATCACCTAAATTTAATACATTTTCACTAAAATTATCTTCTATTATAATTGCTATTTGTATTTGATGAGATGCAAGTAACATTTCATAATTATCTTTACTTATATCAACTAGATCTATATCTTCTATATTATTTATAACATCTACTACCTCTTTTGAAATATAAGTATTATCTTTATCAATTATACCTACCTTATAATTCATATTCTTACCAAATGCAAAACTAAAAATAACTATAACAACTGCTGGTGCTACTATCCCCATTACAATAAAACTCTTTTTCTTCAGCAATAATTTTGTAGTGTTCATCATTATTCTAAACAAACTTATCACCACCTTTAAAGTTACTACTAATAATGCATACTGATAGTAATATTATAGATAATTCTAAAGATATAATTATTGATATTATTGAATAATTACTTCTAATTTCTGAACTTAAACTTAATAAAGATATATTTGCCCAATAGGTAGGAGTCATTTTGCATAAAATATTAGTTACTACATTTGATTTTA
>ULRM01018078.1_pt1 | contig 17551 bp, 12 predicted proteins | sample 1955551 | NCBI WGS metagenome assembly ULRM01 (sample SAMEA4835686, study PRJEB28245) | human gut metagenome | biome: gut microbiome; material: fecal sample | place: Denmark | collected 2008
TAAGAATTATAGAAAAGAAGAAAATAAAGTTGAATTAAGCACTCTTAATGGAAGTAAAGATATAACAATTAGTGATAGAAATAGATATGAAATGTTATTTAATATTGATTTAAAAGCTACAACTGCTAAAGAATTAATTATTAGGTTAAGAGAAAATAAAAATGGTGTAGCTATTTTAAAATTAGATATTGAAAATAAACAGTTAATATTTGATAGAAATAATTGTGATGGTTACAATAAAGGCATCAAGAGTTGTGATTTAGATTTATTTGAAGATACATTATCTGTCAATATATTCTCTGATAATATATCTATTGAAGTATTTACTGATGATAATAAAGTAGCTATGTCAAATAATATTTATCCATTAGAATGTAGCGATAAAGTAAATTTAGAAGCTGTTGATGGAGAAATTGTATTTATTAGCTTTGATATTTGGACAATTGAAGTGTAATAAGTAAGTAGTAGATTTATTAAATGAAAGGTGATTATTTATGAAAAAAGTACTTTGTCCAGGAGAAGCATTAATTGATTTTGTTTCAATGGATGTAGGTGAATCCTTAAAAGGAACTAATGGATTTATAAAGAAAGCAGGAGGAGCACCAGCTAATGTTGCTGCAGCTATATCAAAATTAGGCTGTGAAGCATATTTTTGTGGAAGTGTTGGAAATGATGCTTTTGGAGAGTTTTTAGAAGATACTCTTATAGCAAATAATATAAATACTGAATTAATGTTTAAGTTAAATGACCATAATACTACATTTGCATTTGTTTCATTAATGAAAGATGGAGAGCGAGATTTTGAATTTGCAAGAGATGCAGATGAGTATTTACCATTTGAGTATGTTGAAAAGGAATTAGATAGATTTGATTTATTTCATTTTGGAAGTGCAACAGCATTTTTAGATGGTCAGTTAAAAGAAACTTATTATAAGATAAAGGATTATGCTTTGAAAAATAATAAATTAATTTCTTTTGATGCTAATTATAGAGATGCCTTATTTGGTGATAAGCAAGAAGTATTTATCAATTGTTGCAAGGAATTTATTGCTGATAGTGATATAGTAAAGTTAAGTGATGAAGAAGCAATGCTTATTAGTGGCATGGAAACTGTAGAAGAAGCATCTAGATCTATTGTGGAGCTAGGATGTAAGAGCTTAATAGTTACTTTAGGTAAACTAGGTGCATTAGTAACTACTAAAGAAACACAAGTTTTGGTACCTACTAAGGAAATTGAAATGAAGGATGCAACTGGAGCTGGGGATGCATTTATAGGTGCAGTTTTAGCTCAGATATTAAATGAACCAGATAAGGATATTTTTGAAATTGTTAAGCTTGCTAATGTAGTTGGTGGATTAACAACAACAAGAATAGGAGCTTTAGAATCTATACCAACATGGGATGAAGTTTTTGAATATATGAATTAAAGTTATGGGAAATCAAAATAAGGTATCTACTTTTAGTAGGTACCTTATTTTTTGCAATAAAAAAGACTACAGGGGGGAACTGTAGTCGGTATAAATGGGGGAGTAGACTTTAAATAATATGTCTATATTTATAGCTTGACCATATATGGAATTTTTATACAAAAATTTTTAAAATTTTTTTAGTATTTTTGTAAAAAAGTCATTTTCATGGATATGTATTAATTGTAAGGCAAATAAATAAAAAAACTTACAATAAAAAATGAATGGGGGAATTTATTATGGCAAACAAAGCTTTAGAAAGCACAGTATTATCAATTGAAGTACAATCAGCAATTGACAAGGATGGGAATCCAACCTTTACAAAAAAGAAAATAGGTAATTTAGTAGCAAATGCAGATCTTAATAAGGTTCAAGCAGTAGCTGAAATAGTAGCAGATTTACTTAGTGCAAACACTAGAAATTTCTACGTAACTGAATTATCTCAAATCCAAGAATAATAAAAGAGGGGTGTGTGAATTATGGAATATACATTAACAATGACATTTTTAACTGAAACAGGGGAGAAATCTAACATTTCAATTTCAGATGTTAAGGCTGGTATAACAAATGATGAGGTACAAGCTTTAATGGATAGCTTAATTGAAAATAATATCTTTGAGAATAGCAAAGGAATGCTAGTTTCTAAGTATTCAGCTCAAGTAACAGAAAGACAAGTTACTAAGTTTACTGTTTAATAATTTGAGCTAACTTTATAAAAATAGGTAGTAATAAGAGGTGTGAAGAGCAAATCTTATTACTACCTTTAAGTTATATAAAAATTTGTGAAAAGTTACAAAAAATAAAAATATATATAACTTAAGAATTTTGTAAAAAAAGTTAAAAAGTTTTGTAATAATTAGTATGTAAAATATTAACATGAAATAAGTTCATTAAGAGATTTATTAAATTTTAAAGGGAAATGAGGGATTTTATGAGTAATAAAAATATAGAAATTGAGTTAAATGGGGAATATATCAAGAAGTTAACTATACTAAAATTAAAAAGAAATTATGGATTTATTGAAAGAGAAGAATTTAAAAATGAATTAATTAAGTTAGGATTAGAAGAGATTTCAGATTACGTAGAGATGTTAACGTTTATATCTTTTAGGGTGATTTTAGAAAGGATAGAAGAAATACAAAGTGATAATAAAGTGAAAATTTTATTTAATGAAGTTGTTGAAGTACCTTATAAGGATGACTATATATCAAAAAATTGTGATGTAATTTTACTTGGTAAAGAGGTTATGGAGGTAATTACAATAGCACCCAACAAAAATAATGTTATAAATCTACATGACAATAATGAAATAAAGCTTTTAGGAGTAGGAGCTATAGATAAGTATTTAAGTAGAATAGATTGTAAGATATTAAGAATTGTAACAATTCAACCTAATTTAGAGATGTGCTCTATATATGAAACAACTATAGATAGAATATTACATGAATATGATTTTTCACTTTCATGGGAGTAAGGAAAAATAATTTAAATGGAGGTAATAATAATGAATAGTAATGGTCAGCTTATTAACAATGTTTTTAATGATAAGAATATTAATAAAGCTAAAAATGCAGAGGAAAATCCAGAATGCATGAATGCGGTTATAATTAAAAATAGACATGGAAATAGAGGAACATGCGCTTTGAAGTGGAATGGAAGATATTCTAGAGTAAGTGACTTTTAAGATATATACTAGGGAGAAATAAATTTTTCTATTAAGAAATATAACAAATAATAGATATTAAATAATAGATAGTTGCATATAAATTAATGTTATGATAAAATGTTAAAAAAAGTTAATAGGCAAACTTAAGGAAATTTAAGGACGCAAAGCTATAGGGACTAAAGTTATAATAACTAAGTCAGCCAGTTGCCCCAAATATTTTGGGTAATAAATTAGATATATTGTTTGTAAGTAAAAGTATTTGCTATTTAAAGTATATCTAATTTATGGAGCTATCTTTTATTAGATGGCTTTTTTAGCGAGCTACCTTAATAATAAGGTGGTTTTTTTATTGGGGGAATTTTTATTTTATAAAATTAGGGGGATATAAAATGTTAAGAAAAAAGTTATCATCAATTATTGTTGTTGCATTAATAACTAATTTAGCATCAACACCATTAAATGTTTTTGCAGAAACTACTAATGTTAATAAAATAATACAAGATTCTCAAGAAACACAAGAAACAAATAAGGCAGAAGTATCAAAATTTACACCTTATTATTCACAGTATAAAGATGCTTATGATAAGGAATTTAAAATGGATAATTCCAATATAGAAAGTATAACAAGTACTGGTGGAATCTTAAGAGACAGTGTTGGAACTGCAAATATAATAGATGGAAGTTTAGATACATACTGGGAAACAGGAAAACATACATCTGATTCCTTTACAAATGAATTAATATTTACCTTAAAAGAAGATACTGTTTTAAACAGAATAGCCTATAGATCAGCTTGGAATACAGTAGGATTTGCAGAAGATTTTGAGATATGGGCATCAAGCACAACTAAAGGAGATACATTCCAATTAGTAACAAGTGCTACAGCAAGTAAAATAGCAGATGTAGTAGAAATTAAGTTTAATCCAACAAATTTTAAGAGAATAAAATTTGTATTTAAAAATACGGGGACAGCAACAGCATCCAGAAATGATGTTCTATAAAGAAGACGCAGCACAAGATAAATTAAAAGGTTTATTTGCAGATGATACTTTAACTAAGGTAAGTGAAGAATTTAATAGCATAGAAGCTTTAAATGAACTTGAAGAAAGTGTTAAGGAACATCCATTATATAAGGAATTTAAGCAATCTATAGAAGATGCTAAGGCTATAGTTGAAAACAAACAAATAGAAGCTACTAAAGCAACTATGAGAAAAGCTACTTATGTTGAAAATGAAGAATATAACAACTTATATAGAATGTCTTATGACAATATAAAATCAATAAGCAATAATGGTGGACATTACTGGAATCAAGTAATTGGAAATGCTATAGATGGAGATTTAAGTAGCTATTGGGAAACAAAAACAGGAAATACTGATACATTTAATAATGAAGTTGAAGTTACATTTAATGAATCAGTTAAGCTTAACAGAATAGTTTATGCTCCAAGACAAAGTGATTTAAAGGGATTTGCAGAAGAAGTAGAAATATATGCATCAAGAACAAGTCAAGGAGATACATATCAGTTAGTAGCAACAGGAACATATGATGCTACAAGTGGATTTATAGAAGCTAAATTCGATGAAACAGAATTTAAGAGAGTTAAATTTGTATTTAAAAGTTCAACTCAAAACTGGGCAAGCTTAAGTGAAATAATGTTCTATGAGTCAGATTCAGTATGGAATTCAGTAAATGAATTATTTACAGATGGCACAATGAGTATTGTAAGTGATAAGTTTAATACTTTAGATAAAATAAATGAGTTAGAGGAAGTTGCAAAGAAGCATCCATTGTATGAAGAAGAGTTTAAATCAACAATAGATTTAGCTAAAGAAATAGTTAATAATCCAAGACAAGAAGATGTAATTGAGTTAGAAATGAGAGGAAACTCAGTACAAGAAACTAATAAGAGAAAAATGTGGGGATTCCAAGATTGGCAAGTAACAGGGTTATCAGCTTTAGCTGGAGATAAGATAACTGTATATGTTGACGTAGAAGAGGGAGAACCAACACCAACATTATTATATAGACAAGCAATGACACAACATGGTGGTGCAAAAACATTCCAATTACAAAATGGAAAAAATGAAATAATTATACCTGAAATTGATGCAACATCAAATGGAATTTTAGCTGGAACAATTCAGGGTGGAGAATTATTCTTTACAAATTATAATAGTGATTCTCAAACAAGAGCACCAAAGGTAAGAATAGAAGGTGCTAAAGAATATCCAGTATTTGTACTTGGTGAAAGTGATGAAAATGAAGTAATAAAAGAATTAGAAGCTTATGTTGAAAAGATAAAAAATGAGCCTGAAACTACACCAGATATTTTTGCTGTTAGCTCAAATAAATCTTTATCATTAACACAAGCAACATATGCTTTAGAATGGTATAAAAATAATAATAAAACTCCTAAATATACAGCTGAAGGCTGGGATGAAATTGTTGAAAAGGCAATGGACTTCTGGGGATATGATAATTCAAGTGAATTAAACTCAGACTTTAATTTTAGAATAATGCCAATGGTTAAAAACCTTACTGGTGGTGCATTTATGAATGCAGCTAATGGTGTGATAGGAATAAGACCAGGTAATCAAAACTGTATAGTTGGAGCAGACATGGGGTGGGGAACAATGCATGAACTTGGTCATAATTTTGATACATCTGGAAGAACAATAGCAGAAGTTACTAATAATATTATGCCATTATATTTTGAATCACTAAATAGAACTCAAACAAGAATAACAGATCAAAATATATGGGAAAATAATACTTATCCAAAGGTTGGATTAGACGATTATTCTAATAATGAATTATATAATACATCAGATTCAACACACTTAGCACAATTAGCACCATTATGGCAATTATACTTATATGACAATACATTCTATGGTAAGTTTGAACAACAATTTAGAGCTAATGATTATGGAAATAAAACAAGAGAAGATATTTATAAATCTTGGGTTGTTGCAGCATCTGATGCAATGCAATTAGATTTAACAGAGTTCTTTGCAAGACACGGTATAAGAGTAAGTGAGGAAGTTGCATCAGAAATATCTTCTAAATATGAAAAACCAGATAAGAAGATTTACTACTTAAATGATTTAGCTATGAATTATGAAGGAAATGGATTTACAGACAATGCTCAAGTTGATGTAAAGACAACTAATTCAGATGGAAATGTAAAACTTGTATTTTCAATAAATGAAGAAGATAAAGGTAACTTATTAGGGTATGAAATACGTAAGGATGGAAAATATATAGGATTTACTTCTAAGGATAGCTTTGTTGATACAAGCTCTAACTTAGATGATGATGCAGTATATACAGTAACTCCATATGATATAAAGTTAAATACATTAGAGAAAATAGAAGTAAGAGCTCTTCAGCCAACTATTTCTGTAAATCCAGTAATAACTATAGAATTAGGAGAAGAGTTTAATCCAAAAGAATATATTGTTGCTAGGGATATGAAAGGAAATTCAATTGCAGATTCAGTAAAAGTAGAATCTAATGTGAACACATCAAGAACAGGAGAATATCAAGTTGTTTACTATGTAGAAGGCTCTGGAGGAATAAAATACTCAGCTACAACTAAAGTTAATGTCGTAGCTAACAAAACATACTTAAGTGATATAACTGCAACTACAACCCAAAACGGTTGGGGAACAGTTAGAAAAGATAAGAGTATAAATGGTAATGCAATAACATTAAGAAGAGGTGAAGATGTAATTACCTATAAGAAAGGATTAGGTTTGCATTCAGTTTCTGAATATATATATGACTTAGAAGGAAAAGATTATGAGTATTTTGAATCTTATGTAGGTTCAGATACAAATTCAAATTCTAACTTAACATCGGTTGAATTTAAAGTTTATGTTGATGGAGTAGAAAAATACAATAGTGGAATTATGACTTGTTCAACAGAACAAAAATATGTTAAAGTAGATGTTAAAAATGCTAAAGAGTTAAAATTAGTTATAACTGATGCAGGAAATGGAACAGATGCTGACCATGGGAACTGGGCAGATGCAAAATTATTCTCTATGGAGTCTAAGCCAGAAATTATTGGAGATAATTTAGTATATTCAATGGATGAAGAAATAGACTTAATGAATGGAATAATAGCTAAGGATTATGAAGATGGAGACTTAACTTCAAAAGTAGAAATAAAATCTTCAGACTTTGTAGAAGGTAAGTCAGGAGTATTCACAATTGTTTATACTGTAACAGATAGTGATGGATTAACTTCTGAATTCTCAAGATTTATAGCAGTTACAGAAGAAGAAGTTCAATTATCAAGCCTAAATTGGGAATCAGCAACCATAGGTTCAGGTGTTGTAAGAAAAAATAGGGCTGTAAGTAACAATGCAATAAGATTATTAGATGAAAATAAAAATGTTGAAACATTTGATACTGGTATAGGTACTCACTCATATTCAGAAATAGTTTATAACTCAGAAGGTTATGATATATTTGATACTTGGGTAGGAGTTGACCAACATGTTTCAGAAAGAAGTGAATCAAGCGTTGTGTTCAAGGTATATGTTGATGGAGAGTTAAAGGCACAAACAGATGTTATGAAATCAGATACTCCAAAGGAACGTTTAGTTGTGGATATCAGAAACTCTAGTGAAGTAAAATTAGTAGTAGACGTAGCTGATAACGGAAATACTTGGGATCATGCTGACTGGGCAAATGCTAGATTTCTTAAAGTAGCAGATTATGATACAACAGAATTAGAAGCAGTTTTAGAAAAAGCAAAAGCTATAGACTTAGTTCTTTACACAGAAGAAACAGCAAATGAATTAAAAGAAGCAATGAATAAAGGTGAGTTAGCATTAACTTCTAAAGATCAATCTGTAATAGATGAAGCTATAAATGCTATAGAAAAAGCAATAGATGGTTTAGTTGAAAAAGCAGATTTTTCAAGTCTTGAAGAAGTTATAGCTAATAATAGTAATTTAAATGAATTACATTATTATAAAGATGCTATTACAGCACATAATGCATTAATAGAAGAAGCTAAAGAAATTTTAGCTAATGAAAATTCAACTCAAGAAGAGATTGATGCAATAATAGCTAAAATAAATGAATCATCTAAAAATTTAGTTGTTAGAGAAAATAAAGTAGAACTTGAAAATAAAATAAAAGAAGCTAAAGCTATAGAAAATAATAATTATGTAGATGTAAGATGGAGTAATTTCCAATGGGCTATAGAATATGCAAATGATATATACAATAATCAAGATGCAACTGATGAAGAAGTTAGCTCAGCACTATTTACTTTAGGTTATTTTAAAGATGAATTAAAATAAAAAATATAAAATTCAATAAGATTAAATAAACAAGTACTACGTAGTATATCAAATCTACGTAGTACTTGTTTATTTTTATTATAAATTATGTATTATAGCATATATTTCAGATTAGAATTTATATATAAAATTATGAAATTAAAAGAAAAAATGGAATCTATTTTACAATTAATGTTTTTATTGATAATATAATTAATGAATATTATTAAAAAAGTACAGATAAAGATAAGATTAGATGTATAAAAAAGAAGAAATATGTCTTGGAAATTATTTCAGATTTTTAAATTGGGGAAAGGAAGATAGGAGCATGATGAAAAAGGGTTTTAAGATGGCGATAATTGGATTAGGATATGTAGGTATGCCTTTAGCTATTGCATTTTCAAAGAAACTAGATGTTATTGGTTTTGATATAAATGAAGAGAAGATTAATAAATATATTAGTGGTATAGATGAGACTAATGAAGTTGGGAATGAAATAATAAAAAATTCCACAGTAAAGTTTACATATAATGAAAAGGAATTAAAGGAAGCAAAATTTTTTATAGTTGCAGTACCAACACCAATTAAAATTGATAAAACTCCAGATTTAAGGCCTGTAATTGAAGCAAGTAAAATTGTTGGAAGAAATTTAAGTAAAGATTCTATAGTTGTATTTGAATCAACTGTGTATCCAGGAGTAACGGAAGAGATATGTGTACCTATATTAGAAAGTGAATCAGGTTTAAAATGTGGAAAAGACTTTAAGGTTGGATATTCTCCAGAAAGAATAAATCCAGGGGATAAGGTTAATAAACTAGAAAGTATAGTTAAGATAGTTTCAGGAATGGATAAAGAGAGTTTAGATATAATAGCTAGTACATATGAAATGATTATTGAAGTAGGAGTTTATAGAGCGGAAAGCATTAAAGTTGCTGAAGCTGCAAAAGTTATAGAGAATTCTCAAAGAGATGTGAATATTGCATTTGTAAATGAAATAGCAATGATATTTAATAAGATGGGGATAAATACTAAAGCAGTTCTAGAAGCAGCAGGAACTAAGTGGAATTTTCTTAAGTTTTCACCTGGACTTGTTGGAGGCCACTGTATAGGAGTTGATCCATATTATTTAACATATAAGGGGGAGCAACTAGGATATAGAGCTCAAATAATATCTGCTGGAAGAAGAGTAAATGATGATATGGGGAAATTTATAGCTAATGAGACTATAAAGCAAATGATTAAGGCTAATAAAAATATAAATGGAGCTAGGATTGGAATATTAGGAATAACATTTAAGGAAAATTGTCCAGATGTAAGAAATACGAAAATAGTTGATATAATCGAAGAATTAAATGAATACTCAGCGCAGTGTATAGTTAGCGATTATATGGCAAATAAGGATGAAGTAAAAAAAGAGTATGATATAAATTTGGTAAATATGGAAGAGTTAAAGGATTTAGATTGTATTATTTTAGCAGTTGCACATGATAATTATAAGAATTTAGAATTAAGTTTTCTTAAGAAACTATATAATGATGGAAGCAAAGTATTAATTGACATAAAATCTATGATAAATAAAATAGATGCTGAAAATCAAGGCTTTATTTATTGGAGTCTATAAAAATAAAAACCATAGAAAATATTTTTAATTTTATTATTTTAAGGGGGAAAATATGCGTATAAGCAAATTAAAAATGTTGGGAATAGTTATTGCAGTTGTTTTAGTAATTATACTTGGGATTATTGTCTTAAATAAGAAAAGTAATTTTACTGAAAATGATGCAAAAGATTATATTATATATGATTCAGATAAGGCAATAAAAGATGCATTAAGTGAAATAAAGACAACATCTAAAAAGTCAAATATACTTTCTGATGTTAATACTTCTGAAAATGTTATTTCTCTTAATTTTGTGGGGTTATCTACACCAGAAACAAATGATAAGTTAGTAAATATTTTAAAGCAATATAATACGAAAAGTACATTTTTTATTCCTGGAATATTAGCAGCAGAAGATACGGATATATTTGAAAAGTTAATAGAAGGAAATCATAAAGTTGGAAGCAATGGATTATTAGGAGAAAATAAAATGGAAGAATATACTGAGGAAGAATTAGTAGATTCTTTTATTAGGACAAATGAAATTATACAAAAGTGGACAAACAAAAATGAATCTATTTTATTATATTGTAATTCAACTTCATATACGGATAAAGTGTTGAAATCAGCTTATGTTAGTGGAAATGAAGATGTAGTAAAAAGTAAGTATATATTAAATTATAGAAGTTTTAAGTCATATGAGGAAACTTTAGCTTATATAAGTAAGATACCTAAAGGAAGTATGATTACTGTTAAATTAGCTGGAGAGCTAGATGATACTGAGTATAAAAAAGATGAAAAACCAGCAGAGGATATGCAAGGAACAATTGTAGAAAATCCTTTAGAAGATTTTGATGAAGAAGAAAGACTTCTTATGGTTGTTGAATGGATTGTAAAATCTTTAAATGAACTAAATTATAATATTGTTACTTGTGATGAGTTACAACAATATGGTGAAGTTGATGATAGTGATACTAGTAATAGTAGTTATTCTGATAGTAACAATTCAAAAAATTTAACTTCAAATAATGGTTCACAAGGCAGTGATAATAACTTTGAATATTTGGAGCCTATAGATTTAGATGTATATTATACAAATAAAGCAGAGGAGCTAAGAGTTAGTAACAAAGGTAAGAAGGCATCAACAGAGGGAAAGGTGTATACAGTGCAACCTAGTGTTGGATATAGTTTTTATGGAGTAAGTAATACTACTGTTTTACAAGATGTTTTAAATAAATTAAATAATCAAAAAATAAAGGCTACATTCTTTATAACTGAAAAAGATATAAGGAATAATGAAAAAGAGATAAAAGAAATTGTTGATAATGGTCATGAACTTCAAATTATGTTAGTTGAAGGAAGTGGAAGTGAGTATTTATCAGTTGCCAAAAGTATTTTAAATATTAAAAGATATATAAAAAATAATTTTAATCAAGATGCTACTTTAGTTAGATATCCTTATGAGGTTCAGTATTCTGATGAGGCTTTAGAGGCAATATCGGCAACAGGATGTAAAGTTATTGGTCAAAATTTATCTGTAGCAACTACAGCAGTTGGCAAGGATGGAACTATTGAAGATGTTAAAAATAATATATTCAATTTAGGTAATATAGCCTTACATAAAGGTTTTATAGTTTATTTTAGAATGGATTATTATAATGATAATACTATAATTGGAAATTTAGTAGAGTTAATAAAGAAGGAAAAGGTTGATCCTATTGGATATATAGATCAGGGTGTAAAGCATAATGGTTATAGCTTTGCTAAATTAAGTGAGTTAGTTACAAGTGAATATGTATTTAATTATCCACTTACTAATTCTGAAATATTACCAGAGGTACTAAATAAGATTAAAAAGGGATATTTAGAAAATATAGAAGATTCTATAGGGTATATTTCTAATAGATATATAGGCAGTCCTTTTGCTAAATATACTGAATCATTACCAGGTTTTGAAGAAGATGAAATTGAAGTTTTAGATAATGTTGGGAGATTTACAGATGATAATACTATTTTCTTAACTTTTGATGATTGGGGTTCAGATATAGCTATAAATAAATTACTTTATATATTAGATAAATATAATGTAAAGGCAACATTTTTTGTTCGTACTAATTATATTGATGATAATCCAAGTTTATTACGTACAATTGCTTTAGCTGGACATGACATAGCAAGTCATTCAGATAACCATATTTTATTAAGTAATACTACAGATAAAAAAGGAGTATTTGCAGAAATTACTGATAAACAAGCTGAAGCTATACAAGAAGATGTAATACTTTCTTATAAAAAGCTACAAAGCATAGTAGGGGATATTTATGTTGATGGAAGACCAGCATTACAAGCATATTTTAGACCACCAACTTTAGCAGTAAGTAAAAAAGGGTTAATGAGTGTATTTGACTCAGGATTTAGTTATGTAATTTCAGGAGATTTTACAACTCAAGATTATGAGGCAAAAAGTGCTGAAGAGTTAATTAATAAACTTAAATATGGAATTGTATCAGGTGAGAATAATGAGATTAAAATTACAGATGGAAGTATAGTAGTTATGCATATGTCAGATGAGGCTAAATTTACAGCTGAAGCATTAGATACAATAATACCTTATTATTTATCACAAGGTTATAAATTCGGTAGAATAAGTGATTATTTAAGATAAAGAAGTATTATTTTATAGTCTATTTTTATTATTATGAAAGGGGATAAGATGTTTAAAAGAAGAGTTAAAAAGAGCCAAGAGAGTGAAGATATCTTACTTAAGGTAACTAGTGATAGAAGACTATTATCTAATGTTCCAGATCCTAATAAGATTCGTTCTGGTGAAGATAGGCGAGGTAGTGGCATAGAAGATATAAAAGATGAAGACAAGCTACGATACCGTGTAGAATATGATGTTAATGTAACATGTTATTCAAAGAAGTTTAATAAAGTTAACTTTAAATGTAAGGGAGTTAATGTTTCCACTACAGGTATATTGTTGAAGATAGAAGATAAAGAACAAGCTTATATACTTGAAAGCTCTAATAGTATAGTTTTAAAGTTTAAAGTTACTCCAGGAAGTATGCCAGAAGGATATGAAAATAAGGTTAAAACTAAGGCGCAATATATTAGAACAAATATTAATGATGGTGAAATGTTTATTGCAGTTAAGTTTAATAAAAATCTTAGAGAAGTTAATAAGAGTACAGGCACATATACTATTTTAATTTCTAGTTTATTATTAGCATTTGTTACATTATTTATTATTTTTATGCGTATTGAAAGTGTTCTTTATTTTAAGTTTAATAGATGGATGTATTTATACAGTATTATAACAGCTTCATTTTTATTAACTAGATATATTTGGGGAGCTCTTTATAGACCAGTAAAGGTTGATCCTGATTATACACCAGGAGTTAGTATTTTGATTCCTTGTTTTAATGAAGAACAGTGGATACAGCAAACTATTATTAGTTGTATAAATCAAAATTATCCAATTGATAAATTAGAAGTAATAGTTATTGATGACTGTTCAAATGATAAGTCAGTAGAGAAAATAAAAGAAATAGTAGATAAATTAGTAAAAGAAAATGAAAGATTTGAAGTTAAGGATAGAATTAAATATATTGTTCAGAAGCAAAATGCAGGAAAAAGGGAGGCTTTAGCAGTAGGAGCTAAAGAGGCTAAACATGACCTTTTAGTATTTGTAGATTCTGATAGTTTTTTAGCTCCAAATGCAATTAGAAATTTAGTGCAACCTTTTAAGGATCCGAAAATGGGAGGGGTTGCAGGAAGAACCGATGTAGCTAATACTTATACAAATGTTTTAACAAAAATGCAATCTGTTAGATATTATATAGCCTTTAGAATTATGAAGGCTGCTGAAGCAAGATTCGATGCAGTTACTTGTTTATCAGGACCATTATCATGTTATAGAAGAGATATAGTAATAGAAAATACAGATGCATGGCTTAATCAAAGTTTTTTAGGACAAAAAGCTACTTTTGGTGATGATAGAGCTATGACAAATTTCGTTTTAAGTAAGTATAGAACTGGATATCAAGATACTGCTGTCTGTTCTACAATTGTTCCTAATAAATATAAGGTGTTTTTAAAGCAACAAATGAGATGGAAAAGATCTTGGTTAAGAGAATCATTAATAGCAGGAAAGTTTATGTGGAAAAAGGAACCTTTTGCAGCAGTAACATTTTATATGGGATTATTAGTACCAATTTTAGCTCCAGTAGTAGTTGTATATAATTTAATAATTGTACCATTTACATACAACATTTTCCCTAAAACTTTTATTATTGGACTTTTAATGATGGCAATGCTTATGAGTATAACACAGTTACGTTTAAGAAAAAGTACAACTTGGTTCTTTGGGTTAGTATTTTGTTTATTTTATGAAGCAGTATTGTTATGGCAAATGCCTGTTGCTTGGGTAACTTTCTGGAAGTCAACATGGGGAACAAGAATGACTCCTAGTGATATAGAAGAAATGAATAAGAAAGAAGAAGTTAAAAATAGAAAGTTAAAGAAGAGAATGATGAAAATTAATGTTAAGGACAACCTTCATTAAGAGGAAGCATTTTAACTCATATTTGATAAAGGGTGAAAAGTATGAATTATAAATTTAACTCAAAAAAGGATTATATAAAAGCAATAAGAGGTACCATAGAAGGAATCATTTTATTTGCTCTTTTAGTTTTGATAATAAAGACTTTATTTGCTACAACAACTTATGTAGAATATGATGCTACAACTGAAACTAAAGAGGAAAATGGTTTTATTGCTTTATCTTATTTTGGAGTAAGTAGGACAGGTTCTAATACTGTTATGGATACAGAGCGTTTAGAAGAGCATTTAGAAACTTTATATAAGAATGGATATGTTACTATTACTCAACAAGATATATTAGATTATTATAATGAAGGAAAAGAGCTACCAGATAAAGCCTTATTTTTAATGTTTGAAGATGGATATAGAGGAACGGCTATATTTGCTCAAAAGATAATGGAGAAATATAATTTTAAGGCAACTATTTTAACTTATCCTGAAAAGTTTGATAATAAGGACCCTAAATTTTTGACTACTAAGGATTTATTAGAGTTAGAAAAAAGTACTTATTGGGAGCTTGGAACTAATGGATATAGACTTTCTTATATTAATGTCTTTGATAAGAATGATGAATATATTGGTGAGTTAACTTCTTTAGAGTATTCAGAGATGATGGAAGAGCTAGGACGTAATTATAATCATTATCTTATGGATTATATAAGAGATAAAAATGGAATACCTAAGGAAACTTATTCTCAAATGAAGACTCGTATAACAACAGATTATCAATTGTTAGAAGAGAAATACATGGAGGGAATAGGATATGTGCCTAAATTACATGTTTTAATGCATGCTAATACAGGTATGTTTGGTAATAATGAAAAGGTTAGTGCCATTAATGAGAAAAATATTAAAGAATTATTTTCTATGAATTATAATCGTGAGGGATATTCTTATAATAATAAAGAAAATAATATATATGATTTAACTAGGATGCAACCACAACCTTATTGGTATCCAAATCATTTGTTAATGAGAATTAAGGATGATAGTAATACAGATGTTGTTTTTGAACAAGGTGATTTAGATAGAATGAATTATTGGGATAATCTTAAGGGAGCAACAGAATATAGAGGAGATGTTATAGCAGTAACATCACTTTCAAAGGATACTGGTTTAATTAGATTAAAGGATAGTGAAGATTATAAAAATATTTCTTTAAATACAATTTTAACTGGAAATGTAATTGGATCTCAAGGAGTGTATTTAAGAGCTGATGAAGATTTACAAAATTATATTAAAGTTCAAGTAATTAATAATGTTTTATATGTATATGAAGCAGTTAATGGAAATGAGAGAATTTTACATGAAGAAGAATTAAAATTACAAGGGAAATATGCAGAAAAGGAAATTCAAATAAATACACCAGCTACTAGAAGTTTAGAAATTCAATTAAATGATAATAATGTAAAGGTAGTAATTGATGAGTTAGTTGTAGAATGTAGTACTAATGTTACTAATTCAGGATATGTTTATCTTGAATCTGCATGGGGAGATTATGGATATAGTCAATGTAACCTTGTTGATGATGTTTATGATGGTGTTTTTGAAAAGTTATATATAACTGACAATGATACTGAGAAAATTTTATATGATAATAGATATAATGGATTGGAAAAGGCAGCAAATGGTGCAAAGGAACTTTGGCTTGGTATTGTTGATTGGTTTGTTGAGACATTATAAATATAAAGGAAACAGTTAAAATGAAAAAAATGTTTAAATTATTGGCTAGTGGAATTTGCTTTTTGTCTATTTTATTTTTAATAGGATGTAAAAGTGAAAAAAATATAATAGAAGATAATAATTCTAATGATATTAGTAGTAAATTAGAATTATCAAATAGTGATAGCAAGATTGATGCTTGGCTAGTTTATTGGGATACAGCAAATTTTGAAGAGGAAATAGATTATTGGAGTGATAGGATATCAAATATAATTTATTTTGCTGCATACTTTGATGAAAATAATAAGCTATTTATACCTGATAATATTAATGAGACTAAGGAAATAATTGATGAGTTATATAAGGAGCAGTCTTGGGGAAATTATATTACTTTCGTAAATGATAAAGCTTATTCAGATGGAAGTTCAGCATTAAAAGATACTGATTTATTATATGAGCTTTTTGAAAATAATGAATCTATGGATAATCATATTAATGATATTATAAGTATTGCTGTTGAAGGTGGATATAAAGGTATAGAAATAGATTATGAAAAAATAAGAAAAGATATAGGGCTGTGGGAAAAATTTAGTGTTTTTTTAGAAAAGTTAATAAAGGCCACTGAGTCATATAATCTTCCTATAAGAGTTTTATTGGAGCCATCAACACCAGTTGATAAGATAAAGCTTCCTGAAGGACCTGAATACGTAATGATGTGTTATAACTTATATGGATATGGCACAGAACCAGGACCTAAAGCTAATAAGGAGTTTTTACTTGAACTTATGGATAAGATGAAAAAAGTATCAAATAATAGAGGGTATGCTTTAGCTACTGGAGGTTTTGATTTTGCAGATAATGGTGAAGTTAAAGCAATAACTCAGAAAGATGCTGAGGATTTATTGATAAAATATGATGAAGTATCTGAAGAACGAGATGAAGATAGTCAATGTAAGGTTTTTCATTATATTGATAGTAATGGAGTAAATCATCAGGTATGGTATGCTGATAGTGTTACTTTAGAGTATTGGGAAAGCATATTAATTGAAAATGGTGAAAAAAATATATCTATTTGGAGATTAGGATAAAGTAAATTACACCTTAGAAGAGAGAATATTATTTCTTTTTTCTAGGGTGTATTTTTAATTATTGAGTTTCTAGTGAGGTAGTATATTTATTAAAAAGTAGAAGTGTTTATTTTAAAAAGTGAAAAATAATGAAAAATATGATATTATTACTAGTAAATAA
>ULRM01013989.1_pt1 | contig 17511 bp, 37 predicted proteins | sample 1955551 | NCBI WGS metagenome assembly ULRM01 (sample SAMEA4835686, study PRJEB28245) | human gut metagenome | biome: gut microbiome; material: fecal sample | place: Denmark | collected 2008
GCCTAAAGGTAATATATATACCCAAATTCCCAATCGTTCACATATCTCAAATGGATCATTAGTTCCATACTTTTTTATTATTCTTTTTACTTCTTTTTTTATATTTTTCATTTTAAGCATTCCCCCATATCCCTTGAATGCCTACTAACCCTTGCCAACTTACAGCTAAGCTCTTTTGTTTATTTTAGTATTTTATCTTTAGTATTACATATAAATATTACTTAAAGTAATATTATTGGCTTATTTTTTGAATATAGATTTAAATTTATCAAATAATGATTTGGTTTTTTCTTCTAATTGCTTTTTTGTAGAATTTTTTCTTGAATATTCATTTAGTAATTCATCTAAACTCATTTTTGATTCGTAAGATGAATTATAGTTATTAGTTTTGTTTATTTTATTTGGTAATTTATCTAAAGCTTCTAAAACCTTATCCATAGAAAAACATGGACAATCTAAATAAGGAGTAGAGTAATCCATTATTCTATTTTTAATAGCTATTTTATCTATGTGGAATACCCCTGATGTATCATATTGACCAAATGATGTCCATGGATTATTGTATGAACTTATTTGAAGTCTATGACATCCAAAAGGATTTTCAGTCATTTCACTAGCTCCATAACAAAAATCTGATTTACCAGAGCGGCATTTATCACCATAGCAATAATTTAATTTACCAATAATTTTTCTGTCCATAATCTTACCATTTAATACAACAAAGCAAGACTTCCAATTACTAACCAATTCATATAATTTTATAAATTGAAGATATTCACTAGGTTTATCTGAATAAATAGCTTGATATAATTTTTTACCTTCAACATTATTAATTATAAACTGTGGTGCCATTTGAGCTAAGGCAACAGCTTGGGCAAAACTTTGAGATTTAGATTCACCAAAAGATATACTTATATACCAATCTGGATAAATTATTTCTTTTGATAATGTATCTTCTACATTAACTATATTTGAAGTAGAAGATACATTTTTTTTAACAATATTATTAGAGTTTTCTGTAGTAGATTTAGATAACTTTTTTAATAATCTTTCTTTTCTTTTTGTGAATTCCTCAATGGCCATTTCTTGATCTACTTTTTCGAAGTTATTTAAGTTATTTAAAACTAAGTCGCAAACTTCTAGAGCTTTTTCATATTCTTTTAGTTTTTCAAGTAATATTGCTGGACGTTTATAAAATGTTCTGTCGATTGGCTTATGATTGTATATAAGGTCAAAGTATATTTCTAATGCTTCTTTAAATTGACCATTTTTTTCTAAAGCATATCCTTTATCTATTAGTTTAGAATGTTCTTTCCAAATCTTTTCTTTGTATTCCATACGTTTATGTTCTTCTAAGATTTCATCTATATTCATAAATTCTCACCCTTTATTTTTATAGTATTAGTTTTGTCTATATACCTTGTTGTCAATTTAAATATAAAAAAATAAAGTCTATAAAATATTTTATTCTTTATATTTTTTTGGAGTATATTTCATTTTATTATAAACTCTAACATCACTTAAAAACTTTTCATAGGCTAATCTTAAAAATTCTTTATCCTCATCATCAGCAGGATTACCACAGAATTCAACTACTTTAGCTTTATCTATGTTTTCTATCATTTGTAAAGCTTCTTTTTCTATATCGAATTTTTCTCTTTTACTTAACATTTCTGGAGATGAAGGAGTTTTAGATATATCATCTCTACCAAGAAGATAATCAATAGAAACCTCAAAGTAATCCGCCATTTTTTGTAGTAATTCATGTTCAGGAAGTTGAGAGTCATTTTCGTATCTAGAAATAGAACTTTTATTTAAGAAAAATATATCAGCTAATTGTTGTTGAGTTAATCTTTTTGATTTTCGTAAGTCTTTTAATCTCTGTCCAAAAGTAATCATACTTTCACCTCCATATAATAATTATAAATGAAGTTGCGTTAAAATAAATAAAAGTTGCATAATAAGAAACTTTTTTTATAAAAATTATTGACAAGTTGCGTTAAAAGAAATATTATATAAACATAAGGTTGCTTAAAACGCAACAGAAAGGAGGAAATCATGAAGTCAAATCTTTTAAAAGCTGAGAGAATTAAATTCGGAATAACTCAGAAAGAGATAAGCAAAACTTTAAATATTGATGTTTCTACATATTCTAAAAAAGAAAATGGGATAATCGAATTTAAAGCATCTGAAATATGTATCATTAAAAAAATGTTATCATTAACACCTCAAAAAATTAGCGAAATTTTTTTTGAAAATGAAGTTGCGCTAAAAGCAACTTAATAATAGTTTGTCCTAAAAGGTAGATTTTATTAGTACAAATAAAATTAGTTTTAAATTATAAGGGGAATGGGATATCAAAGATTTGGAGGAATAGCCAGTGATAATAAGATGTCCAAAATGTAATAAATTTCTTTTAAAGATTAAATTAAATGGATATTTAAGATATGAAATTAAATGTCCTAGATGTAAAGAAGAGATTGTGTCAGTAGTAAGGTCTGATGAATATAATGTTAGAAGTAGAAAAAGAAAAATTGGAGGCCACTTATGAATGAGGTAGTGAAAGAAACCATAGTTGATGGAATTAAAGTTACTATACATGGTCAGATAAGTGAGTATAACATAAAACTCTATAATGAAAGACTAGCTATAATCTTAATGAAAGAATTAGGACCAGAAGCATGTGAGAATTTATTAGAGCTACTTAAGGCTAAAGATAAAAAGGTAAGCTAAATCAAATGTTAAAAGGCGAATAAGCCTTTATAAAAAAGCTTAACATAATTAAATACTGTAAAGGGGGTGAGGAAATTGGAAGAAGAGATCTTAGAAAAAGCAAATGAACTTTATGACCTTTTAAGCAAAGCGAAAGAAGAAATTGAAATAGGTAATTCAAATCAACATTGGGTTATGATAGAAACTCAAACAGCTTTAGGTTCATTAATTGAAGAAATAGGGGGTTAATATGGGAATTAATTATTGGGGGATATTCTTTTTTATAATTCCAATTACAGTTTCGGTTTTAGTTGGAAGTGTAACTTTAATGATAGTAAGTATAAAGGAAATTAATAGTTTAAGAAGATTTAAAAGAAGGAGGTTTTAATTTGGATAAATTACCTGATTGTATGTATGACTATAGAGATGATTTAGCGTATAGATATGAGAGAGATGATGAACCAGTAGTAGCTGGAGCATGTGTAGAATGTGGAGAAACAATTTACGAGCATCAAACTCACTATATTTTTAATAAAATAGATTGTGTTTGTAAAGATTGTATAAATGAATATGTGGACCAATTTAAAATTGAACCTTTATTTTAAAAAGTTTATTACCTATCGAGTTGGCGCTCATTAATAGGTAATAAACATTGAAAAATATTCAAGTACAGTATATCAAATATTATTTTAAAAATCAAAGTAGGAGGAAGGTAAATGAGTAATATTTTGTTAGAAAAAGATTTACTTGAAACTAAAGAAGAGTTTAAAGTGAGAGATTTACAGGGTGCTACCTGGTGTTTTAAGAAACTTAGAGCATTAGAAAATAAGATTGAAGAAATTACTAAGGTTGCAGCAGTAGAGATAGACGGTATCACTAAGTGGTTAGAGGGAGAGCTTAAGACTTTAGAAAACGATAAAGAATACTTTGAAGGATTACTTAATGCTTATTATGTAGAAGAAAGAGCAAAAAATAAAAAGTTTAAACTATCAACGCCATATGGAAAGATTACAGCGAGAAAAACAAAAAAATGGATTTTGGATGAAGAAGTTGTTAAGGCATATGTGAAAACGGAAGATTTACCTTTTATAAGAATTAAAGAGGAACTAGATAAAGCTGCAATTAAAAAGACTTTTAAAGATGGCGTTAATACAGAAACAGGTGAATATATTCCAGGGATAAGAATTGAAGAAGTAGAGAGTATTTCTATAAAAGTTGAGGGAGGAATTTAAGATGGATAATGAAATAATGATACAACAAAATAGTGTGACTAGCCTTATTGATAGTGTAGATATAGGTGCAATTGCAGGCACAATGCAAAAGATTAATACTTTTCAAACAGTTATTCAAAAAAATCTAAAAAGTGAACATGATTATGGAGTAATTGCAGGTGCAGGATCTAAGCCAACATTATTAAAACCTGGTGGAGAGAAAATTTGCATGATGTTTGGTCTTAATCCAGAATATGATTTTTTAGAAAAAACAGAAGATTATAAAGAAGGCTTCTTTGCTTATAACATAAAGTGTACTCTTTATAGAAATGGAAACCCGGTAAGTCAAGGTGTAGGCAACTGTAATTCAAAGGAAAGTAAATATGCTTATATAAATGCTTATGAACTTCCAGAAGGATTTGATGAAAGCATGGTATTTGAAAAGAAAACAACTAAATATGGGAAGATTCAATATAAAATACCTAATCCAAAGATAGCTGACTTAGTAAATACTATATTGAAAATGGCTAAGAAGAGAGCGTTTATTGATGCAGTATTACAAGTAGCAAGTTTATCTGATGTATTTACGCAAGATATAGAGGATATGAGAGAGTTTGTACAACAAGAGCAAAATGCAGGTGCAGCTAATATGAATATTGATGAGGCTAAGAAAGTAATTATAGGATTTGGAGCTCATAAAGGGAAGAATATGGGGCAAGTTTATGAGGAAAAGCCTGATTATATTGAATGGATATATAACAACACCAAAGATGGAATTATGAGGAGAGCAGCGGAATTAATATTGAATAAATAGGCTTGGAGCTTAGGCTCCTTGCTAATCAAATGAGAAATGAGGTGAAAGTATATGGCTGATAATAAAAAATATTATTATTTAAAACTTAAGGAGAATTTTTTTGATAGTCCAGAAATTAAAGTTCTTGAAGCTATGCAAAATGGCTATAAGTATTCAAATTTACTTTTAAAATTATATCTTAAGTCTTTAAGATTTGAGGGAATGGTTCGACTGAATGAATATATTCCATATAGCATTGATATGATATCAGCAATTACTGGTATAGATTCAGATACTGTGAGAGTTGCATTTGATATATTTAAAAAATTAAAGCTAATAGAAATATTAGATGATGGAACTATATTTATGCTTGAAATACAAAACTTTATAGGACAATCAAGTACGGAAGCTGATAGAATCAGAAATTACAGAAAAAAAATAGATGATACAAAAAAGGTTGTCCAAGGCAAATGTACAAATGTACAACAATTGAACGACAAAAGTACACCAGAGAAAGAGAAAGAGAAAGAGAAAGAGACAAAGATAGAGAAAGAACTACAACAAGATAATAATAGTTGTAATAGTCTTAATGGAAACTTAGATGTATTCAAACATTTTGAAAGATGTGGATTTATGGTAACTGCAATGTTAATGGATCAAATAGCAGCAGATATAGAAATTTATACATCTAAATGGGTAATGGATGCAGCAACAGAGGCTATGAATAGAGGAAAGATAAATTATAACTATGTATTAGGGATATTACAGAATTGGAAAGCTAGAGGACGAGATAAAAAAGTAAATGATAGTTCACAGCAAGAGATAAATCCAATGAAATTTAATAATTTTGAAGCTAGAGAATATGACTATGATGATTTAGAGAAAAAGTTATTAGGTTGGGACAAAGAGGATGTTGCTCAGTAAATGAAATAAATGCGAAGTATTAGGGAAATACCGATAGGTTAAAAAAGTAAAGGAGAGAATCAAGATGATAGATTTAAATAAAATTGTAAATGAGACATTAGTTAAATTAGAGGAAGAAAAGTTTGTTGAAACTGTAGTTAAGAAAAGATTAGAGCAGACAATATCAGAAATTGTTGATGATACTTTTAGGAAATGGAGTACCTTTGGGGAAAATTTAAAATCATATATTGAAGAAAATTTAAATGTTAATATCGAAAATTTAGGTATTGAGGGATATAATACATTAGCTTTAAAAGCAATACAGGAAGAATTAGATAAAGTGATAACAACACAAGGTATAGAGAAAATCAAGGAGAGTACTAGAGAAATATTAAGCGACGTTAAATCAGAGTATACATTAAGTGAAATAATAGAATCGTTAAAAGAAGAGAATTCAAAGGAAGAATATGAATTTGACGAAGATGATACAATTGCAATAATAATTGATGGTGAAGATGATGGATATAAGCATATTTATTTATCAGTGGAAGAATCAACATCAATATATAGAACTGTATCAAAATATGATTATGATTATCAAATAGATATAAATAAAGAAGGAAAACCATATTCAATTAAGTTGAAAAATAAGGAAATAGATACTAAGGAAATATTAGGTGGATTATATGGACTAGATAAACTTTTATTTAAGATTTATTCTTCAGGAGCAAAAATCATCTTAGATAAAGGAATGGATCCAGAAGATTATGATATTTATTATAGAACAGATTATTAAATAAAAGTAATTCGCAATTTGAAATAAGGGGGATTTAAAAATGAATAGAAGTAAGATGTATTATTGCATTGATAATTTAGGATTAAATGCAAAAGAAACAATTGAAGCAAGTGAGGAACTTGATAAAGAAGTATTTAAAGAAATGCTTAAGGATCCAGTAGTAGAAAATATATATCTTAAACAAGTTATTAAGGCTAAAGATTATAGAATAGCAAAGCTTGAAAATATAATAAGAAATTTAAGAGGTAATAGAAGAGTAAATGATTTAGCTGAATTAGCAGTAATGTTAAATGAAACAGGAGTACCAGCACAAGATAGTGTTAGATTATCAGTTTATATAGGTCAAGTTAAGGGGATTTAGTTATGAGGTTAAAGTTAATGATACTTGATAAGAACTTAAAGACGTCGGAAAGCAATGATAACGACTCTTGGGATAAGATTTCTAATAAACTCGAAGAAGAATATCAAGAGGTACAAGAAGCGATTAGAGAACGTTCTGACAAGCTACACATAGCAGAGGAGTTATTAGATGTACAACAGGTAGTTATTAGAGGGTTAATTTTACTAGTAAAAGAAGGTTTTGACTTAAGACAATTATTTAATAGACATAATAAAAAACTTGTAAACAGAGGATGGAAAGAAAAAAAGATTATCAATATTTTCATTGAGGAGTGATTTAGATATGTCAAAGAGATTAGAAGAGGTTAGAAATTTAGCAGAAGGATTAGTTGAAATTATTCAGTTGAGATATTAGATGTAATTCAAAGTGAAGAGTAATATAAGTAAATAAAATAGGGGGAGAATGGACAGTTATTGTAGTGTAGTTTTAAATGTTCATTCTCATATGAAAATCAATTTCATAAAAAGGAGAGGTAGAAATGGAGAATAAAATTGAAAGGCATAAAAGAAGAGAAGGAGTTCAATTATTTGTTAATAAAGAATTAGAACTTGAAGTTAGAGCAGTAGAGATTAATGGAGAAGGTTGGTTAGTTGGTAAGGATGTAGCAGAAGTTTTAAGATATTCAAATCCAAGTGATGCATTAAAAACTCATGTAGATGAAGAGGATAAAAAGCAAATAGCGTATCGCGATTTGCAAACATTAGGCTTAAATGATTTTGGAACTAAAGGTGGATGGTTAATAAACGAAAGTGGATTTTATTCATTAATACTTAGAAGTGATATGCCAAATGCTAAAAAGTTTAAAAGATGGGTAACATCAGAGGTATTACCATCTATAAGAAAAACAGGAGCATATCAAAATAAACCAATGTCACCGATGGAATTGCTACAACTTCAATATGATGTATTAAAAGAACATGATAAAAGATTTGAAGAGGTAGATGAAAAGATAGAGGTCCTAAGTAATAGTATGACAATTGATTACGGTCAACAGGAAGTAATTCATAGAATTGCAAAAGAGAGAATAGTTGTAGTTCTTGGTGGAAAAGATACACCAGCTTATAGAGAACTTAGTAAGAAAGTATTCTCTAATCTATGGAAAAGGTACAAGCAAGTATTCCATGTAGCTAGTTATAAAGATACAGCTAAGAAAGATTATGAAGAAGCAATTAACTACATTGAGAAGTGGGAGCCTAGCAAAGAACTAGGATACATGATTACTGGTGCTAATAGTCAAATTCAGTTTAATAATTAGGAGGAAATAATGGAGAAATTTAGAGTAGCATTTATAGTTCCAGGTGAACCAAAAGGTAAAGGTAGACCAAGATTTAATACCAAAACGGGCAGAACTTATACACCAGGAGATACTATTAATTATGAAAATTTAGTTAAGATGCAATATCAAGCATTAGTTGGTGACAAGTATACAGAAAAAGAAGTTGAAGCAAGAATTACTTGTTACTATGGAATACCTAAAAGCATGAGTAAATCTAATAGAGAAAAAGTTTATCATGGTAAGTTAAGACCTACTAAGAAACCTGATCTAGATAATATAGCAAAGATTGTCCTAGATAGTTTAAATGGACTAGCATACAAAGATGATAGCCAAGTTGTTAGCTTAAGAATAGACAAGCATTATGCAGACAAACCTTTAGTTAAAGTTGAATTATATGAGGTGGAGCATGAATAAATTAAATTTATTTAAAGGATTAAAAGTAAGAGTTTTTACAAGTGATAAAAGAAGTAAGTTAGGATCTAAAGATGGAGTTATAACAGATGTAACAAATAGAGTAGTTGTTATAGCTTATAAAGATGTTAATTACAAAGAGTCATTTAATATAGGAACGATATTAGTAGATGACAATATTGATGCAAGAATAGAAGGGAATTGGACAAGTTTAAAAACTTTATTATTGAGAGGTTAGCAGATGAATAGAAGTCAAAGAAGAAAGTTAGAAAGAGAGCAAGGTAAAGAAGTAGCTCAATATAATGCACAAGCTAAATGGTTAGATACTTTACTTCCTTGGCAAAAAAAAGTTATAGACACAATGTTAAGAGAAGCTAAAGTAGATGCAGAAATAGAATGTATTGAAGCAGTAGACAAGATATTAACAGGAGTTCTATTTGAAAGAACTGATATGGATTGGCAAGAGTCATTCGAGTTTAATTCAGCATTTGGAAAATATTATGCAGAGTATAGATTTGTGGTTAGTAAATATGGGAAGGAGAAGAGATTAAAAATGTTACAAGGATTAGAAAAAGAAATAGTATCTAAGATTGAAAATTGGATTACAGAGGGTAAAAGTAAGGTTCAAATTATTAAACAAATTAGATCTGATTATAAAGGAGTAGGATTAGTATCTCCTGAGATTAACAATGTTTATCAAAGAACTTATGAAAATTATAAGAATTATATAAAAGAGTTGGAGTCAGAAATAATTAAGAAAATAGGTGATTGCTTAAATAATAACCAAAAATCAGAAGAAATAATTGATTTACTTAAAATTGAATATCCAAAGATTTCAGATAGTGATTTAAGAGGTTTATTCATATTAGGAAAAGACGAGTTTATGAAACCAAAGTATGAAGATTATACTAATGTTCCTTATGTTGGTTCTGAAAGTGATAAGAGAGCAGTAGAAAAAAGAAAAGCAAAAAAAGAAGTTTCTAAAAAGAAACAGACACCAGAAGAAAAGATGAAAGAAGCTATAGTTGAAGTAGGAAAAGCAGGGTCAGAAGTTTTAAAAGGGTTTAATAAAGTAGTAAAGGAGAAGAAAATGAGTAATTTAAAAGTTATTAATGAGGTTGTAAAAGTTGTTTCAAGAGAACTTGAGGGTGAGTTTGGTAAATACATTGCTGATGAAAATGGAGTTACAAGAGAAGATATTACATTTAAAGATCTTGAAGCAGTAGAGAAATATAAGAAAGAACAACTTGAAAAATTTGAAAGAGAAATAGCTGAATTAGAAGCAGTATTTACTTTTAGAGAGAACTAATATGGATATAGCAGAGAAATTAGAGTTGTTGGAGAAGTCTAAGAAAACTTTAGACTCTCTAACAATAGAGTTAAGGAAACGTGGCTATGCTAAGGCTATGGCAGAGAGAGAGTATAGAATGGCTTTAGCAAAGAAGGAAATAGAACTAAGAGGTAATAATTATCCAGCGAATTTGGTATATGACATGGCTAGGGGGGATAAGGTGGTTGTAGAGCTAAGACATAAGAAGCAAGTGTTAGAAATTGAATATGAAGTATGCAAAGATAGGCTAAGAAATGAAAGAGCTCAAATTGAAGCACTTAGGTCAATGTTAGCTTTTGATAGAGCTAATTATTTAAATAGCTAAGAATAATAAAGAGCCAAGCAATAAGCTAGACTCTTTAGGTGATTGTAATGATGGATTTATAATTTTAACTACTTTATCTTAAAGTATTGACGGGAATTTTAATAATATTCAGTTGAATTAAAATAAATGAATAATTTTTGGAGGAATGGTAATGAAAAAATTAACTATAAAATTTAATGATGGAAGTCAAGTTAAGTATGAAATGAAAAATGATGTAGATCATATGGTTTACTTCAGAAGACATTCTATAGTTAATATGGAAAGTGCTATATTACAGCAATATCCTAAGAAAAATAATGAACCAATAGATCTGCTTAAAAATAGGAATAGGAATTGTCTATATTGTAGAGTAGGTGGAACTTGTTTAGAGTGTACAAGCAAAGAAAGGTGTGATGGTTATGCAAATTAGATTATGTTATAGAGTAGAGAAAGAAGCAGGCTGGGGGGAAGATGAACATGGTAACCCAACAGAGGTTTATAGTTGCGTTAAAGTAAATTGTACAACCTATAATGTGCCTAAAAAACAGTATAAAGAATTAATTGAAGCAGGAAGAAGAATAACAGCATCTCAATTTAAAATAGATGAAAATTTAATTACTCCAATAACATTAAATGAGTATTTGGATCATGTGGAGGAAGAAGATTAATTCATAAAATTTAAAGCGAACAATTTGAATATATTGCGAACTAAATGATCTTTGAAAATTGAATAGTACGGTATTTACAAATTATGTTATAATTAATTCGTAATTATGTCATATTATGAAGCAAAAGAAGGAGAAGATATTATGAGTAAAAATATTAAATTACTATACTGCATTTTAGGGAGCGTAATTTTAGCTTTAACAAGTATTCCTATATTTTATGCTGCAGTTCACTATATTCCTATAGTTGGATTTTATTTAAGTCAGTTACTTAATTTTATTTCAGCTATAGGAGTGATACTAACTATATATTTTGCTATAGTATTAATAAAAGAAAATTGGAGTTTTAAGTAGATAATATTAAATTAATGAAAATACCGTATTATTCAAAAAAAGAATATGCGGTATTTTTTAGTGAGTAATTCAAAAATATTACGAGGTGTATATATGTTTAAATCAATAGAGTGTTGGGTGTGTGGTGCTGATATGAACTATTTATATGATAAAGAAATAGAAGATTTGCAGGTTTACAGATTTGATTGTCCTAAATGTAATGAAAGTGTTCTATGTCCTAAGAAAGCACCTTTTCTAAAAAAAGAATAATTTTAAATACCAATGAGTTTTATAGATGACAAACTATATAATTCAGACAGTATAGTTAAAGATCATATAGTTAAAGTATTTTTAACACATGATGTATGTTATTTTAGGGATTTTCTAAGAGATGAAAGTTTAACTTGTATTTGGAGTAGGTACAATTAGAGAACTATTCAATTTGGAATTATAACGAAGAACAGCATGTTGCTGATATTGGCTAAATGATATAAACAATATTCGGAGTTTTGGAGGGAAAGCATGAATCCAATTAACGATATATTACAAGAAATAAAAAATAAGTGTGATATAGATACTTATACTTATTTAGAGAGTTTTATAACAGTAAAATTAAAAGGGTATAAATTAGAAAAAAAAGAAACTGGAATTGTTAAATATGAGCAGTCGAAAAATGAAAAATGGTTCAAAATGTTTTTTATAGCTAAGAAACTTCAAGGTTTAAGCGATAGAAGCTTAAAAGTTTATAGAACAGAAATAACAAGGTTTATAGATACCGTTAAAAAAAATCTAGATGAAATAAAAACTGATGATATTAGATATTATTTAGCTTGTATGCAGATTAGTGGTAAATGTAGTAAAGTTACGATAGATAATACAAGAAGATATTTAAATACTTTCTTCCAATGGTTAGAAGACGAGGAATATATAACAAGGTCGCCAATGAAGAAGATTAAAAAAATTAAACAAAAGAAAGAAGAAAAAGAGCCTTTATCTCATGATCAACTTAATTTATTAAGATTTAAATGTGAAGGTATTAAAAAAGAAACGGAAAGAAAAAGATTACTTGCAATAATAGAAACATTAATAAGTACAGGATGTAGGGCGGAAGAATTATGCAATATTAAAATAAGTGATATAGATTTTAATTTAAACGACATAACTATCAAGGGTAAAGGGGATAAAGAGAGGGTTGTACATTTAAACTCAAATGCAAAGCTAAGACTTAAAGAATATTTAGATATTAGAAATGATAATAATGAATATGCTTTTGTATCACTATTATCTCCATATAAGCAGTTAATGCCACAAGGATTAGGTGTAACACTTAGAAATTTAGGCAAGGAGTGCGGAATAGAGAAAGTTCATGCACATAGATTTAGAAGAACGTGTGCTTGCATGTTAATAGATAGAGGGATGCCTATACAAGAAGTATCGAAATACTTAGGGCATGAAGATTTAAGAACTACTCAAATTTATGTGAGGGTTGAACAAGAAAGAATTAAACAATCGCATCAAAAATTTATGAATTAGAGGTGGAAAATGAGCAAATATTCAAAATTGAGCAAAGTTGCTAAAAGTGGAGCATTAGATAGTAAATATTTTAATAATTTTGAGCAGTTTGATAAAGATGTACAGGCTAAAATTATTAAAACTAAAGAGTTTAAAACAAAAATAAGAGAATTAATTTTAGAAGATCCAAATTTAATAGAACAAAGAGTTCAAAATGTAGTAAATGTTTTATTAGAAATAAAAAAAGAATTCGATGTGTAATATTAGTAATTAAATTTCAGTAATGAACAAAAAATTAAGTTTACATAATATTAAGTTATGTGAATAATTTTCTAAAAATTGGGCACTTTTGCAACAAATAAAAAGGGGATGAATATGTATGGTTAATAATTCATTAGAAAATAAAGGTGTCACTAAAGAAGCAGCTGAGTATTGTTTTAGAAGCATAATCCAACTTATGAACGGAAATACTAATAAGTTTGAGGAATATGTAAGTAAAGCAATTGAAATTAATAACGAAATAGAGGACAAGATTAATTGGACAAACTGTAGCTATAAAGTTAACAGAAAGAAAGTAAAAGCTAAGATTAACATGAAAACACAAGAGATAAGAGATTTAGAGGGGAATGTCTTAAGGAGTGGTGTTTAGTGTTAAAAATACTAATAATTTTAATGGTTTTAGGAATTTTATTTACTGTTTTAGCAGCAATTATAGTAGGAGCAAAATATGAAAAAAAGTTCATGACTAGCTGGGAGAAGTGTAATGGTAACTGTAGTAATTGCAGGGATAAAGAACAGTGTATGAATAGGCCATATCAATAATACAAAGGGGGAATAAAAAGTGGATAAAGACAATTTTGGAAAAACAGAGGGTAGATTATATAGATACTTTGAAAATATAAGTAAAATATCTATGCTTGAAAAAGAAATAGATGAGCTAGATAAGAGATATGACAATGTTGAAGATATATTAAAAAATAGCAATTTTGATTTTGATATAAACATAGGATCACCAGGATTTGAAGAAAGAGTACAAACTTCATGTAGTGGAGAAAGTGCTATAGAAAAACAAATATTAAATCAAGCTGAGAGATTACTTAAAGAGCAAAGACTTATAAGAAAAAAGCAGTTCAAGAATAAAATACAAATTAATGAGCTTGAGAGAAATAATATAAAACTTAGAGTAGCAATAGCAATGCTGGAAGAAGAGGATAAGAAATTTATTTATTATAAGTATCATAAAAAAATGCCTATAGAAGGAATAGCAGAGGAACTTAATCTATCTATACGAACAACATATAGATTAAGAAAGCAAATTATAGAGGAAGTTATGAAATTACTTTAAAGGAGGATTAGTCATGCAATGCAATCATGAGTTTCTAACTTGTAATAGTTGTGGACAAGTATTAAGACAAGAAGAGATTGAGATTATTAGAGAGCTAAATAAGGTTAATTTAAAGAATGAAGAGCTTACTGAACATTGTAACGAGCTTAAACAGATGGTAATTTCTTTAGAAGCAAAAAATAAAGCATTAAGAGATTGCTTAAAGGAAGTATTGTAATGAGCATTTATCTTATAGAAGCAGAGTTAAAGGTTAGACACCTTTACTCTGTGGAGGTTTGATAACTGTTAATGAAAAGTTATAAAACTTTATAAAAGTCTACTAAATTTTAGTAGACTTCAATAATAACTCAATAGCTTTATCTAGTAATTTGCTTATAGGTATTCCAGTTTTTAACGAATATTGTTTAAGTTGATTATATAATTTTTTATCTACTGCTGAACCAATTGGAGTTCTATTTTTTAATTCTTGATTACCCAATATTATCACCTCAAATATAGTATAATATATGTAAATAGTCATTGCAAGTCATATGACATTATGTTATAATATTATTAAGGAGGTGAGGAAATGAAAAGTTTAAAAATTAGATTATATCCAACTAAGGAACAAGAAATATTATTCAAAAAACATATAGGAGCAGAGAGATATATTTATAATTGGGGATTATCTTTAAATAATGAATTGTATAAGACTGAAAAGATAAAATACTCATCAGTTGATTTAAGCAAGATGTTGACACAATATAAAAAAGAATGTTTATGGTTAAACGAAGTTTCTAACGCAACTCTTAAAGAAAGTATTAGAAATTTAGATAAAGCATATACAAATTTTTATAAAAAACGTGCTGAGTTGCCTAAATTTAAAAGCAAGAAACATTGCAAATTATCTTTCTATAGTAGATACGACAAGATATATTTTAAAGATAATGTGGTTAATTTAGAAAAGATAGGAAAAGTTAAATATAAATCTAGCTATGATATAGACTTAACTAGAATATCTAAATTCAGCAATCCTCATGTATCTTATAATGGCAGATGTTGGGTATTAGCTTTAGGCATAGAAACTAAAATAGAAGAAATTAAATTAACCAATGAAGTTATTGGAATAGATTTAGGCATAAAAGATTTAGCAATATGTAGTAATAATATGGTATTTAAAAATATAAACAAAACTAGAGTTATTAAGAATTTAGAAAAAAGATTACGTAGGTTACAACGTAAAGTAAGTAGAAAATATGATATGAACAAGAAAGGAGGAAGTTACAATAAAACAAGTAACATTATAAAACTAGAAGAAAGAATTAAAAAGTTACATCGTAAATTAAATAATATAAGACAAGATTATATTCATAAGTCAACTACTAGCATAGTGAAAACCAAGCCTTGCAGAGTTGTAATGGAGGATTTAAATGTCAAAGGAATGATGAAGAATAAACATCTATCTAAAGCTATTCAGCAACAAAATTTATATGAATTTATAAGGCAAATGAAGTATAAATGTGAATGGTTAGGTATTGAGTTTGTTCAAGTGGGTAGATTTTATCCATCATCAAAAACTTGTTCTTGTTGTGGGAATATCAAGAAAGATTTAAAACTTTCAGATAGAACTTATATATGTCAAGAATGTGGTTTAGTTATAGATAGAGATTTAAACGCTAGTATAAACTTAGCAAATTACAGATAAATCACATAAAAGATTACTGTAATATGTACCCATTCGTTAGTGGGGAATTTACGATTGTGGAGTGTTATATCAAACTGGATTAGATTGGTCGAAACAGGGCACGTAGAAGCAATAATAAACTTTTATATACTTTTTATAAAGTTTTATAAGTTTTATGTAACGGCAACAAGTGAAGAAGAAGCTAAGAAGTTTATAGAGGCTAAGGAAAGACATCAGCATGAATATGGTCCAGGAATAACTGTATTAGATAAAGTATGTTTAGGAAATATAGAAAATAAAATTATGAATGTTAAGGAAGTTTGGGAGGAGAAATAAGATGGAAACAAATTATGAAATATTAGGAGTAATAGATATAGATGAGGTTTTATTAAATATTGAAAATCGAATTGAGGAGGTTGAAACTGATGATTGTGGGTAAGTATTCTATAGAATCAGATGCATTAAATGTAACTGTATATGAAATATCGGAAGTAAAGGATAAAGACAGTAAGAATTTTGGAAAAGAAACTAAAAAAGCTGTTGGATATTTTTCTACTATGCATCAAGCATATAAGTTTATTGTTGATAGAGAAGTAAGAATTACAGGATTAACAGATTTAAATACAGTTATGGAAAAGATTAATGAATTATTTAATTATATAGAGGAGAGATTAGGAAATGAATAAAGTAGTGCTTATCGGGAGATTAACAAAAGATCCAGAATTAAGATATGCAGCAGGAAGTGGAACTGCAGTTTGTAGATTTACAGTAGCAATTACAAGACAATTTAAGAAAGATGAAACAGATTTTATTAACTGTGTATCATTTGGAAAGACTGGAGAAACAATTGCACAATATATTACAAAGGGTAGACAAATAGCAGTTACAGGAGCTATAAGAACAGGAAGTTATGATGCTCAAGATGGAACTAAAAGATACACTACTGATGTAGCTGTAGAAAGCTTTGAGTTTATAGGTAGCAATAGTACTAATAGCAATAATGATAACAGTAGTAATTGGAATCCACCAGTAGATAATTCTGAAATGGGATTTGGAGATATGACACCAGTAGATGATGGGGACATGCCATTTTAGAAATAATTAGCAAATTGAACTATTCGTTATCTCCGAATAGTTCATGCTTTGAAATAAAGAGAGGTGAAACCATGGCAAAGTTAAGCAATGAAGTTATTGATGGACAAGTATCAATATTTGATTGTGAAACTAAAGAAAATAAAATAACAGATATGCAACAGAAAACTATAGATAAAGTTCTAGGAGAGAATACAGGTACAGAAGTATTTCTTTATGAAAGTGGAGTGGTAGGGGTTATAGCAGATTATGATCCAGAAGTAATTATACCACAAGGGGATGTTAGTAAAGCTTTTAAGCCAAAAGATACAAAGAAAACTTATCTAATACGTGAAGATGGATATATATTAGCAATAGCCGTAGGAGAAGAAAGAAAGGGAGAAAGAATAAAATGAATTTAAGAGGAAAATATGAAATTATTGAGAACTAGTTAAGAAAATTTGATCTTTGAAAATTGAACAATACGGTATTTAAATATTAAATGTAGCAAATAATATTTATGAGGTGAATATTATGAGAAAGAAAGTAATCTATATAGCAACATTAATAATAATAGTTCTAATTTTTGCTACAAACGATGTATATGCAAATACTCCTATTACTTCTATTAACAATGTTTATAAGGAAGGAGTTTATAATTTGTATAAAAATGATAAAGGGGAATATAATTTGCAATATCAATTTCTTAATAAAGATAGTGATTCAGCGATTATTGTATTGGATGAAAATGCTGATATAGTTTATAAAAATATAAACTGTAATAGA
>ULRM01007525.1_pt1 | contig 17430 bp, 16 predicted proteins | sample 1955551 | NCBI WGS metagenome assembly ULRM01 (sample SAMEA4835686, study PRJEB28245) | human gut metagenome | biome: gut microbiome; material: fecal sample | place: Denmark | collected 2008
TTTTAAAAATCCTGTAAGGATTTTCACCTTAATTGTCAATTGAAATATATCTATTAGTTGCTTGTGAATATATCTTTATACTTGTCTAACATTGTCTGCTTGTTTTCATTAACCCAGTTTTCATCATCCTTAATAACTTTTATACTATTAAATGATTCTAAACCTTCACCTTCTACATCGTTTCTAACTGAACGTCTGTTAAGCTGTGTTGCTACTACATTCTGTGCTTCTTTGCTTGTAACAAAATCAATGAATTTCTTTGCATTGTCCATATTTTTAGCATTTTTAATGATTGAAACACCATCAGCTTTTGCAACAGTTCCTTCTGAAGGGTAAACAACTTTTACTGGTGCACCGTCTTTTGCATATTTAACAGCAGCTTCTTCAAATGTCAATCCAACAGTGTATTCACCATCAGCTACTCCTTTATATACTGCTGATGATCCGCTTAATAATTTTCCATCAAGATTTTTTGTAAGATTAGTTACATAAGCCCATCCATCATCTGGATTTCCATTTCCCATAGCATATAACTGATTGATTAAATGTTCAAATGCTGAAGATGACTTAGAAGGATCTGCATTTGCTATTTTTCCTTTTAATTCAGGATTTAAAAGATCTTCAAAGCCTTCAACTTTTATGTTTCCTATTAAATTTGTATTTACCATTATAACGCTAGGTATTACAGAAAATCTTGTTATATGCCCATCTTTATTTTTATATTCATCAATTACTGCATCTTCATTTGCTGATTTATATTCTTCAAATAGATCTGCTTTTGGCTGTAATGTGGATAATGAACCTCCCCACATAACATCTCCAAGAGGATTATCCCCTTCAGATTCTATTCTTTTTAATAATTCTCCTGATCCTGCTGTAACAACTTCAACTGATACTCCACTTTGGTTTTCAAATTCATTTACTATTGGATCTATAAATTCTATTGGATGAGGACAATACACTATTAAATTTTTTGAAGAACCTCCTGATGCACTGTCACTAGAATTACTTGCTGCTGATCCACAGCCTCCAAAAGTCATCAATGTTGCCACTGATAAAAACATTGCTATAAGCTTCTTTTTCATTTAAAATTCCCCCTCATTTTTAAATATATTTTTCTATAATCGTAGCTTGTTATTTATTATCTCCCTTGTGTACAATTACATTTTACCTTTGAAAACGTTTTTAAGATACCTAATTTTCGGTACTTATATCCTTAAATTTGAAGTTTATTTTTATGGATATATCTTAATTTTTGAATTAAAAAAGGAGTTAGTTTATTATGTCTAACTCCTTTGCTTTATCTGTAAAAACTAACACCTTTAACTTATAATGCTTATTAAATCATAGAAAAAATACTTTCTATTACGTGCTGATCCATCTGAATAAATAATATTATTGTCACACAATTTTTTTAGATAATTGTTTAATGTCGACGCTGATATGTCAAAATGCTCACGAATGTTAGCAGTTGTAAATATTGGATACATAAATATTATGTCAATTACATCAATTATTGTTGTTGTATTAGTAATATCTTTCGCTTTAGATATGGTATTTTCATATAACTCATTTATTGCATCAATCTTTTTAATATTTTTATCTGCTTGAGTAATACAGGCATTCAAGAAAAATTCTACCCACTCAGTCATGCTCTTTTTTGCTTCTTTCTTTTTTTCTTCATATTCTTCTGGATAATCTTCTTTATCAGGCAAAACCACTCTAGTATTATTCAATAAAGCATAATATTTATATTTATCCTTCTCTAAGCTCTCACTTACAAGAAAGCTAGGCTCATCAATAACATTCTCACTAAACAAGTAAAGAGGAACTAATATTCTTCCAGTACGTCCATTTCCATCGGTGAATGGATGAATAGTTTCAAATTGTGAATGAAGTAATGCCACCTTTATTAGTGGTAAATCCTCTTCATTTTCATTTATATATTTTTCTAAGTTACTTATATACTCAGGTACTAACTGTGGTTCAGGTGGAATATAGGTTGCATTCTCTATTGTTGAACCCTTTGGTCCCAAGAAGTTTTGAATTGTTCGAAATTCTCCTGCTATTACACTAGATCCACCTCTTGCATCACCATCCATTAAGATCTGATGCAGTTTTTTTATCAATCTACTACTTATTGGATATCTATTTAATAAGCTACGGCCTTCTCTCAATGCCTTCATATAATTTACAACTTCTAAAATATCATTAGTTGCTTTTTTTTCTACAGCACGATAATTTAACATCTCATCCATTGTTATTTGAGTTCCTTCAATCTTTGTTGATTCAACAGCTTCTTTTAATGCAAATAGTTCTAGTAAGTTTGTATGGCTAACCTTTGTGGATTTTAACTTTTCATTATATACTGCAATTTTTGTTCCAGCATTCATAAGCAAGAACATCAACCGCTTCATATCTAGCAATTCTGATACTGGAAGTTGATTTGGTACAAACGGTCTTTTCTTCATATTACACCTCCATATGATATATAGAACTAATTATATATGTTTTTTGTTCTATATCCTTAAATTATATACCATTAGAACAATAATATGCAATATTTTTATTTTATTATAACTCTACTAATTTACCACATCTATTTCATCAAACTATCACCACTGGTAAATCATTCATATTTACCAATCCAATAAGTTTACTATCATTTCAATTCTGTAGCCTATAAATTTTAAAAGCGCTGCCACTTTTAGGCAACGCTTTTTAATATGACTGACCCTAATACAGCACCAAGATAAATTCTGTAACATGTATCTAATATTATTACTGCAAATAAAACAGTTGCTGATAACACACTATGAGTTTTATTAAATATTTCAAGATTATATCCATACTTTTAATATAACAAATCAACTAATATATTAGGTACTACCATAGATACTGCTACTGCATAAACTGCATCAAGCCAGACAACTGATCCAAAAGCACCTATATAAATTGCAATAATAAATGGGAAAGTAACAACTTTGAATAGAAAATTAACATTCTCATTTTTTAATACAGATGCAATTAATGCCTCTGCATCACCAGTGCTAGGAAATGCATGCATTAGTATTGATATTCCTAGCCATCCTAATAAAAGAGTCAAAAAGTTTCCTTGTTCACGAAATTTAATTAATGTAATAGATGCTGGCAACATTATAATTGCACCTAAAATTGTATTAATTAAAAATGGTCCAACTGATATTAATAATGATTTCAACGGTTTATCTGTAGGTTCATGCACTACATATCCACACGGATTTGAACATTGAAAAAATTTTGCATCATATATTGGTATTCGTAGTAATTTGCAAAAAATAGCATGTGCTAATTCATGTACTATTACTCCTGGAAATGTAATAACTGAAATTAATATACCTGGTACAAAAAACATATATTTTTCCTCCTATCCTTGATAATATTGATTGAGCGTTAACTGGCCGCTTAATAACATTTTTGTATCTTCTTCTAATTCATTTCCAGCCACTTTAAATTCTTCTATTATCTTATTTGATTCTTCTACTTGTCCATCAAAAAATAATGCAATGGCTAAAGTTTCGTATACATATGGATATTCTTTGCTTTTTTCATATGCAAATCTAGCTAGTTCAACAGCTTCACTATAATTCCCTTCAAGCATATTTAAAATAGCAAGTCCCCTTTTAGCTCCTATATTATTTCTTTCTTTTATAAGAACTTTATCTAACATACTTTTTGCTTCATCACTATTACCTTCACGCCTATATGCATTTGCAAGTTGTACCTGTGTTTCTAATACCTTAGAATCTTCTTCTATACTTTTCTTTAAATACTCTTTATGTTCTTCAGCATCATCTGTAAGTAACGCTAAGTAATTATATACTACAGCCTTGTTATATTTACCATCATATAAAAGTTTGCTTACATCACTCTTTGCTTGTAATACTGCTTGATCTTCAGATAAATTTGTATCAATATTTGATACAATACTCTCGTACTCATCATACACATTATAAATTGAATCAATTTTATTTAAATAACCATCCAATCTATAATAGACTGTATCTGAAACTTTTTTTCCAATTAAATATGTATCCAGCAGATACCCTGCATATGCATAATTCCCATTCTCCATTGCAATATCTACTGCTGTAACAGCAATATCAGTTGTCTCTGGATGCTTTCCAATTACACCTTCTAATGATAGTAATGTTTCATTTGCATAGCCATCATTTGCCTTCTCTTCAGCTGTTTTATATACTGCATAATCTTTAAAAGATTTAGGAAACTGTACTAGTGCAATTATTACAAGTACAGAAAGTGCTATTCCTAACAGTAAGAAAATTTTAGGAATAGGGTATTTTATCTGATTTTCTCTGCACTCTGTACACAAAATTGAATATCTGCTTTCAGAGACATCAATATATTTTGCTCCACACCTTTCACATATTTTCCCACTATAATTTACGTTTTCTTCAAAATCTTCTACTCTTGCGTTTCCATCTTCTAGCATTAAACATCCCCCTTATTGTCTTTAATCCCCTAATTTAGTATTATATATTATAATTTACATAAAAATACAAGCTTTATCATTATACACTATTAAACTCTATAATATCAACATTTAAATAAGTAAGGAGTTAGTTCATTCCTAACTTCTTACTTTCTTCAGTTGCAAATTCTTCTATAATTTCATATAAGATAAGGAGTATATGATCATTGTAATATTTCATGTTTTCTTTATGGCCATTTATTTTAATTAATGAAAGTATTATCACTTTTAAGAATACTCTTAATACATTTTTCTTTACTGTTTAATAACATCAGCACTTGTAAATCTCTGATATTCACCAATCCAGTTAAGTTTATTGGTTTTAGTCTGTCCATTTCTATTCTTTGCAGTAATTATTTCCGCTATAATATCATCAGGTTTTTTATTATACTCAACATCTTTTCGCATATTATTTTCATTGTTCTTATTAATATTTAAATTTCCACTATTATCAGCTGTGCTTTTATTAACAGATGTTGATAATGAGTTGTTTATTTTAAATTCTCCTTGAATTCCCTCAGAATCTTTTTTCTTGCCCTTTTTCTTTTTATTGTTATTGTAATATGCATCTCTATATATAAAATGGATAATATCAGCATCTTGTTCAATAGAACCTGATTCCCTAAGGTCAGAAAGCATTGGTCTATGATCATTTCGTGCTTCAGGTGCTCTAGAAAGCTGTGACAATGCTATCACTGTAATATTAAGTTCTTTTGCAAGTGATTTCAGTTCTTTTGATATATATGATACTTCTTGTTCCCTTTGATTTGCCTTCATTGTTGTTCTTATGAGCTGTAAATAGTCTATTACTATAACATCAAGACCTTTTTGCAGCTTTTGTTTTCTGCATAGAGCTTTTATATCTGAAAGCATGGTGCTTTTATCATCTATATATAAGTTCCTTTTTCCAAGTTCACTTGTTCTTTTCATTATCCTTACAAATTGATCATCAGTAAGAGTACCACTTTGTATATCATTCATTTTTATCATACAGCTTGAACTTATCATTCTGTTTAAAAGACTTTCAGTTTCCATTTCAAGTGAAAATATTATTACAGAACTTGTCCTTGATGCACTTTGAGCAATATTAAGTGCAAATGCAGTCTTCCCCATGGATGGTCTTGCTGCCACAATTACTAGTTCACCAGGTTTAAGGCCTCCAGTAATATCATCAATTCCTTTAAATCCTGTACTTATTCCAACAAGTCCTCCTCCATTTTTGCACCTTTTTTCAAGTTTTACAAAGGCCTTTTCCAGTATTGTGTCTATTCTTTCAGGACCAGTGATATTTTTACTTGCTGAAACATTGAAAATACACTTTTCTGCATCTTCAATTGCCTCTTTTACATCTTCTTTTTCAAAAGCATCCTCCATGAGTTTTGATCCAGTTTTTACAAGTGCACGTCTGTCTGACTTTTCTTTCACAATTCTTGCGTAATTTTCAATGCTGCTGTAATTCACTGCACCAGTTTCAAGATTTGAAAGGTATGTAATACCACCGCATTCTTCAAGGATTCCTTTCTTTTTAAGATTATCAACTACTGTTACTGTATTAACACTAACAGAATTATCACAAAGTTTTTTAATAGTTTCATAAATTTTCTTATGTTTATCTACATAAAAGTCTTCAGAATTTAATATAGTATCAGCTTCTATAAACCTATCTGTACTGTTTAAAATACATCCTATAAGAGTTTGTTCTGCTTCAAGACTACTTGGCATTACTCTATTATTCATATTACAAATCCTCCAGAAGTTCTGTATTTATTATAATTTCACTTTCATATAACTCATTGTCTTCATCATCTTTTGAAGCTTCATAACTTTCATGTTTATCCATATGATCGCAATAGCCTGTCCAATCCTTTGAACCTGATTTAACAGCTGAGTCTCTATTGTAATTTCCTTCAAGTACTTTGATATAATTATTTTCTTTAATAATCCAGTCAAAACTACAGTTCATCCACTTTCCATTTCTTCCAGAAAGATAATCACTTTTTTCAGCCATTTCAAAGATTGCCTTAATCTCATCAATATGAAGATTTTTATACATTTTCTTTATATTATTATCACGTGTCTTATTTCTCACTTTAACTTTTGGGAAGGATCTGCATAAGTCATTAAACATATTAATAACCTCATCATAAGGAACCCCTGCTTTACAATTAACTTGTAATTTTTGTTTCTGACTTTGTATCCCTGCCTGTGTAATGTCACATGCAGAATGATTATTATTTATAGATTTATTAATAGAATAATCTTTTGCTCCTACTTTCCAGTCTGAATCCTCCGACTTTTGACTAATTGACTCCTTCTTTTCAGTAATACCCTCAGTCTTTTCAGTCAATCCTTCATTTATTTCGGAAACCTCTTTTAATTTTATGTCCACTATTTCATTTTCTTCAATATTATTTCCAGCAGTAGTTCCATAAGTATCTCCACTATCTTCATATTCTGATGCATCATCATATAAAAGAAGATCTTGATAGTTTTCTCCAATTGCATAAAAAGCATAACTTCCACCTTCTAAAACATGTTCATGCATGAGTATTTTACATGAAGTCATTTTTTTGAGACGTCTTCTTAAAACATCTACGTTGTTTATTCTCAATATAGGAAGCTGCTCTAAAAGCGCTGAACCTTTCAGCCAGTAATATGGAACTTTATTTATTATTTTCATCTTCATTTTTCCACTGTCTTTAAAATCTATAAAATACCTTAATATAAGTGCATCTTTTTCATCTAGTCCATAATCAATAAGGCTCTTTTGTGAAAATCCTTCTACTGTATACTTCATAATATAACCCTCCATACATTTCAGTAATATCTACTTTTAAGTAGTTCTACATAATATATATGTTTATTGAGAAAAAAGTGGAAAAATTTTTATGTTTTTTATGAAATTATTTTTTTATTCTTTTAGATTTGCTGTTTATCAAAATTCTTTAATTAATTTTAAAAAGCGCTGCCTTTTGGCAACGCTTCTACAAAAATTTAAAATTTTTCTAAAATATGATCATACATGTTCATAATCCATTTTACAATATCTTTATAATCGGTTCCTTTAACCTGCATTATTTCATCAGCATATGGTTTAAATATATCATCTAAAAATTCTATTGATAAGTGACCTGCAAAAGGCTTATCAACCAATTCATTTTTAAGCTGTCTAACCACATATCTTAGTATATCTTCTGAATTTCCGTATACAGATGAGTATTCTAATTTGGAATTAAATTTAACACTTGAAAATAAGCTTAATCCGTTGTCATATAGTCTATATAATTTAACATATGAATTAATCTTATAGAATCCAAAATTAGTTAAATTTCTATCCATCTGCCTTGTCAATATATCGAATAAAAATAGTCTTAAAAAATCTATACGTACTCTTTTATCAATGTCTTTTAGAACAAGTTTCTTATACAATGTTTCAACATTTCTAGTATCAGTGTCTAAAAAAGCTTCTGCATGGATTAAATCTATATTTTCGTCAATAAATGAAAGACTCAAACCATTGCCTAGGTATTTAGCTTCTGCACAATTTATCCCTAAACTTCGTGCTATTAGATAGCATAATTCTTCTGCTATCCCATCGAATGTATTATGCTGCAGTGAATGTTTTAGTATTGCAAGATTTCCATTTACCCTAACTATAGATTTTTCACATGCTCCAATTAAATTTATATTATAATAACTTTTATTTACATTTAAATATTTCTTATACAAATCTACTTCTGGTATATCTTTATCTATAGTCAATAGTAGATCCCACGGGCTGTTATCGAATTCATCCTTTGATATCCATAGCCTATCTTTTACGTTCATTCCTCTTGTTTTTAAAAATAAATCCCAATACCACATTGATCCGCTATCATCTATGCCAAAGGATTTCAATATTTTATTTAATCCAATCTGTGCATTTGGTCTTACTCTATCTTTTATCCATTCTATAAGTTCATCACCAAAAAGTATATTTTTTTTATGTCTATCGAAGAACAAATCACTTCGTAATATCTCAAGCTGCTTTGGTATATTATCTATTACTGTCAGTAATCCAACTGTAATATCATGATATTTTAAAAACAATATTTCCTCCATTATAAAATTCACCTCCTACATTAATAAAATTCTAAATTCATTAAATATACTATATCATCTAAACTTTGATACTTCAAGGTATTGCCGTATAGTATGATATAGATTATATTATACATATCAAAATTATTTAATTAATTTTAAAAAGCGTTGCCTTTTTAGGCAACGCTTCTATAAAACTATTATAATCCTCACATATTTTTACTACCTATTGGTCTTGTAAACAAATTAACTGAAGCTTTGTTATCTAACAAATCTTTTAGTAATAATGATTTATCTATAAAATAATACCCTCTGATAATTAGCATTTCAAAATTATCTATTCCAATTGGTAGTGGCTTATGATTCATTACTGTACCTCCACAATTTCTTTCTTCTTCATTTGTATATATTATAGACTATTTATCCTTATTTTTAAACATAGTACAGGTTTTTAAAACACTTCACATTCATCATTTTTATATCACATAATCTTCTTTAGATATCTCACAGGACTTTTCAAAAATTCACTGTAATGCAATTCTCCTAAAACTAAATTACCTCTTATAATCTTTATAACATCACCTTTAACTATTATTTCTATATCATCTATACAAAAAGCGTCTACATCATCTTCACTACCTTTTAGAGATATGGTTCTTTTATTATAAATTCTCCTAAGCTCCCTCAAAAGCCTAAATTCCCTACAATTTCTTATAAAAAGCTCACATACATTCTCTGTATTTTTTAAAAGATAGAATGATGTATAGCTGCTTCTTCTTAAACTAAAACCGTTTATTTCAAGCTTTCTATAAAGCTTAATCCATGATGATACCTCAATCCTATAATAAAGTTCACTACTCTCTTTAGGAAGTTCTGTTATTTCACTTCTTTTTACAATTTTAATATCAGTAACCTGTCCATAATATTGAATGCCACTTTCATCATTAAAAATATTTTTTGTCTGGAATAGTGTAACGTATTCTATACTATGCGCTGCAAGATTCACTGATTTTACTGGAATATGGTAAAATTTATTATTAATATTAGCTTCAAACTGCTCTCTTGACTTTACCATTCCTATAAGTACATTTCTATTCTTAAAATCATCTTCTGAAAGATAGTTTTCCTTGTTTACTTTATCAATAGCTCTTTCAAAAGTTGAATAAGATGATTCGTTAACAAGTTCATCTAAAAACTGCTCCATAAGTTTTGTTGTTGATGGAAGAAATGGAAATGCACCAATATTAACCTCATCTATACTTTTATAAAAAGTATTTTCCTTATATTTTTCCTCATCATTATAAGGAAACAATACAAATGCTCCAAAGACATTATTTTTTACATGAGATCTCAAATCTGAATCATTATTCTTACTATATATTGATACAATTGCATCCCTATATCTATGCATAGTATTAATATCTTCTTCCTTAGGCCCCGGGCTTCCATATGATTTTATATATTCCTGTCTATAATCAATCTTGTACTTTGCATCAAATATGAATTCATAACACTTTGATGAATCTTCTTTATAAAGTGACAGTATATTATCAGGTTTCTGACTTACTGTTTTAGAATAGATAGTATGCTTATTTTCTAAATTTTTTGTTTCCTCAGATGATGTCTGAAAATTATAGTACACAGTAAACTTTTCCTTTGTCTCAGGATTTTCATATGTCAGGCATGATTTTTTCCCTTTTGTAAGAGATACTGTAATCCCATCTCTATTTATCTTTAAAAGATCACCACCAATAAGATTATACTTCTTTTTAAGGATAGAATTTATCTTTATAAAGCACCAGTATTCATACAAAAGTGAAAGTTCCTTTATTGATAATGAAAATATACTACTCTTTATGCTGAGCCCTTTTTGAAGCATCAAATAATATTTATATACTTCCTTGTATCCACTCCCCATAGAAAACACAAGTGACATACTTGCATCATTAAAGTGATTCTCTATATTTCTAAGAAAAGATGAATTTATTCTTTTCATTATTTCCTTTTTCATGGTCATAAGCTTTCTGATTATAATTTCATCATTATTCCTGAAAGATTTCTTATAATTATTTAAAAACTTACTTATCTTATCTACAATTTTAAGAAGCATAAACTTTAAAAGTCTGTTTTCCTTCGTGTCCATTGTCATGATCTTTTTAGTTACAAGAGCCTCATGTGGCAGATACTTATTATCCTTTACAGCTTTCATTAAATGAGGTCTTTTTTCAAGATACTTTACAGTGTCCTTAGTTGTTTTTCTGATATTATGATATTTTACAACTTTATCTTCTTTCTTTAATATATGATTAGGATTATTTAGTACTATATCTATTGATTTTTTCAGTTTTTCAAAGACATAATTTAAAATACTATAAAATTCAGTATCATTGTTGTTTTTCCTGCGATTTATATCTGAACCAAGATAAGTCCTTGCAAGAAAACCATATGCAAGATTATATATTTCTTCATTTACATCATTTAAAAGAGCCTTATAATCTTCCTTGTAGCTTATTTTTCCTGGAAATACCTCAATTGTTATTTTAAATTCTTCTTTATTATCAACTTTTATAATAAACTGTGTGAGACCCATATCTCCTCTGAAATTTATTATTCCACTTAAGTTTTTAGATCTTGAAGTTACAGGAGTAACTTTATTTCTTATGTTTATATTATCATGGTAAAACTCAATTTCTGCACCAGTTTTACTTTCAATTATAATCTCATAATCCGAATACTCTTTAAGGTGAATATTATCTTTATAATTTGAACTTATACTTTTCTCACTTGCTTTTAAAGAATCCACACTTATATGTGCTTCACTTGAAACTCCATATTTTTCACCTTTTAAGACAAATAGTACTTTATCTGTTTCAACAACTAAAAGTTCATTATTACTGCCAGAAGGTTGTGAATCCATCTCGGATAAACCTCCTCATCATACTTATAAGTTTCTCATTTGTGCATCTGTATTTTGATTTTCTAAGGTTACTGTGAATTTGCAATTCATCATTATTATTTTCCCAACTTGTTGGGAAAACATCTTTAGACATTTTATCAAGTTCACATTCTTCCATATACTCTTTATTTTGAATCTTATAATCATTGATATGCTCAAATATTGAAGCAAGCATTTCTAAAGTATCACTGCTACTTCCACCTATTTTAGGCAGTATCTTCTGAACCATGCATAAGTCAAACGCTTCATCAAAAGTCATAAGATCATATTTCATTGCATAAATCATATAAAATAAAATTTCATCCCTTACTCTGTAACCAAAATGATTATCATACTTTTCTAATATTTTGTTTATTCCAATAAGCCTGTCTATAGTTTTAAGAGCTATCTCCTTATTTTCTTTACAGTCCTTTATTTTTAAAAATTCTGATTTTAGAAAATTGTTGTGATATACTCTACACTTATCATTATCATTTTGATATTTAGTGGTATCTTCTTCATCATCAAATGAATATGATAAATCAACCTTATTAAATTCAATTGTATTTGCTCTATCCAAAACCTTTTTACTGAAAGGAAAAGTTGTTTCATCCATGTTTACTGTACCAATTATATAGAGGTTTTGAGGAATGTACACATCTCCATATGTACTTATAGATGCTGCATCTCTTCCAATTTGAGTTTCACTTAGTAGAACATTAGTTATTATTTCACCATCTTCATTACATCTTCTTGTCTCCATTATTGATAATATGTCACTGAAATAATACTCAACTCTAGCAAGATTCATTTCATCAAGACAAATAAAGTAAGGAACTTCCGGATTCATCATTGCTCTGTAGGCAATTTCTGTAATTTCACCACATGTAAATTTTCCTTCTATGTTTCTGAATCCTAAAAGATCAGTACTGTCTGACCAGTCAGGCTTTACAGGAATAAGCTTGAAACGCTTGTTTTCAGTTGTTGCTCCAAGTGCTTTTGCAAAAAGTTCTGCAATCTTACTCTTTCCTGTACCTGATATTCCTGATAGGATTACAAATGGCTTTGTTTTTAGGGATGTGTAGAGATTTTTGATTAGTGATTTTTCATAGGTGTATCCTTTGTTTGTTATATAGCTGTAGATGTAATCTATGGTTGATGAAACATTGAAGTCTGTAATAGTTTCAACTTCAGATTGATCATCTTCAATATCAATTATATCTTCATCTTCTACTTCTTGATTTTCATCAATATCTGTACTTTCAGTTACTGATTGATTCTTCCTTATGAGCTTTACTATGAAAGTATCTTTTTGTGGACCTTTGTAAAAATCCATGCTTTCTTTAAGTTCTTCTGGCAATTTTATAAGCTTATTGTTATTTTGTCTATCCTTCATTTCAATAATATAGTTATAACTAATGTATAATTCTTTTGCTAAATAATCCTTCAGTTTCTTGCTAAACATAATTCTAATTACAGAATTTTTTCTATTAAGATTAGGATAATCAATTACACTTTCATAGTTTTTATCTTCTATGGTTAAGATTACGTTTATCTTACTTCCCTTAATTAATTCACCTGATAAATTATCCAAAAATCCTTTATAATATCGTGCAGGTATTACAGTACCATATTTAAATGTACTATAATCTACTGTTTTTCTTGCTATTGAATCTATATCTTTATTTTCTATTTTACTCCATGAATCTGATCGTTCTTTACTCATTTAATTATCTCCAGTGTTTATATTATTTTACATAGTTAATGCCTAATTCTGTAATATTATTATATAACAAAATTAGGCATTATATAGTTACTCTAGATTATTATTTATTCCTTAGTTATTATAATCTATTTAACGTTTATATTTATTATTCAAGCCTTCTAATTTCTACATGAGGTGTGTGTATTAGCATAATCATAAATCAGCTTATATCAGCTATTAATATATTATATTAGCCCTTATAAATAGCCACTTTAAACGAATTTAATCATCGTTTCATTATATATTATATTTATTCATATTTTTATATAACTCGTATATTGGTGGCAAATTAGTGGCAAACTCAAACTCTGCCACCATAATAAAAACATTATAAACAATTCTATATAATAATTGGTCTAAAAAACGCAATATTTTTAATATTTTCTCTATAATTAGTTGTCACTTTGTCACTTATTCTTAAAGCTAGTAATATCAATACTTTAAGGTTGACATCCTATTCTGTCACTTAATTGTCACTACATAAAATAATACACTAAAGAAAAGAAAGGAACAATAATATGTTAGTAAGTTGTAGTAAATGCGGTAGAATTCATGAAAGAGGTTTTAAATGCAAGAATAATATTAAACAATCATACGCTAAGAAAGAAACAGTAGCTAGTAAATTTCGTAATACAAAGGCTTGGAGAGACAAGCGTAACGATATAATTAATCGTGATAAAGCATTATGTCAGATATGTATTAGGAACCTACATAACACTTTACCAAGACAATATAATAACAAGGTTCAAGTTCATCATATAACTCCTATCAATGAAGATTATGATAAAAGATTAGATGATGATAATTTAATTACTTTATGTACTTATCATCATAGTATGGCAGAGCATGGGCAGATAAATAAAAAAGATTTATCTGGATTATTATGTAAATAAATAGTAGAATAAAAGTAAGATTGGAGGTATTAAATAAATGGACAGATATGATGAAATAGAAAAAAATAAATTAAGAGTTACTCATATGGGTAATGAAAAAGATGATAAGTTATATCAAGCACTATGCCAATATGATGAACATAATGTATATGAAATAGGAAATGTATTAATGACATATATAACACAACAATATCATGTAAAAGATGGGGTTGATATAATTAAAAGAATATTAAATGATTTTGCAAGTGATTTTTCAATTCATGATTTACCAGATGGTGAAGTTGAAAGACTTAGAAATATATTAAAACAAATATAATTTCTTTAATCAGAAGTATCCCCCCCATGTTGGAGGGATTTTTTCATTGAATTGATAACACCGTACACCCTATATATACTTGTACATTTTTCCCTAAATAAAATTTTATATACCATCATTATTAGGAATCTTTAATGTATCAAATACTACTTTTTTAATCAATTCTGTTATCTTAGTATTGTAACTATTATCTAAAGCAAATCTATTTGTAAGTACATTTACTCCGATAAAACACTTCGTTAAAAATTCTCCTATTTTTTCAGGATCAAAATTTATAGTAGTCCCGACTATAGAATTATTATTTATGAATGCTAAAAGCATAGCTTGAAAAATTCCAATTTCTACATTTATGTACCATACTATTTCAGGAAAATGCTCCAATAATTCTCTTATATATTTCTGAAATTCAGGTATACAATATAATTCTCTTGTGTCATCGTCATAACCATCTATTGAAATTATAAACTTTTGATAATTTTCCATGGTACTTTCTTTTGTATAGCTATTTGATACAATGAATCCTTGTATTTGTGTAAAATCTCCTTCTTCTAATTCTTGCTTTGATATTTTTATACTATAATATTTATAATTATCTTTTTTTACTTCCCTCTTCACCAAGTAATCTTCATGTAAAACAGTATTAACATACACAGAATCACCAAAAAACTTTTTGTCTTTAGAAAGCCTTATTTTCTTATTATTTTCCAATCTAGTAATCACATAGTTCATACCTATAATTTCTTGTTCTATTTCCTTTATTTTTGTTTCATCAATATTATCATCATAAACTACTACTAAAAATGCAAATGAATTTACAATAATACTTCTCATAGTACACTCATTTGAATATATATCTTTAAGTCTAAATTGTGCTATTCTAAATAAATCAACTGTATATTTTGATTCTTTATGAAAATGATAATAATCATTAAGTTTATTATTAATTGATAAGTCTATAAATGACATAAAAACACTAATTTTATTGTTAATCTTCTCTCCATTCAATATATATGGGATACATTTTTTAAATAAACTAATATCATATTGTCTTTTGTTTGCTCTTGCTGAATTATATAATACTTTCAACAACCATCTTGTTAATTTATTATAATCACATTTAAAAAATATTTTTTTACTATCTTTATTTATTTTACCATTATACTTAGTTATTATATCTATTGCATAATTATCCAATTCTGATAAGTTTTCATTATTACATATGGCACACACATCTTTAATAACAAAGTCACTTTTAATTACTCTACATGGCGCTGACTCTGTCCATCTAATTTGTTCGTCAATATTCATCCCTCTAAGAAAACTATCTGGTATTATATGTTCTCTAGTACATTTTCTATCCTTATTGCAATATGCACATATCATATCTTTACCTCACTTTCTATTACCTCTAATTTTAATTTATTAATTACTTTTTATTAATAATGTTCTTCAAATAACTTTATATATTTATATAATGTACTTCTCCCTACTCCAATCATCTTAGCAAATGACATTGCTGACATTTTCCCATATTCGCCATTCTTGAACTTAGTGTATTCTTTAATAAAATCCTGTGGTAAATCTGCTTTTGGACGCCCTAATTTTTTCCCTTTAGCCTTTGCTACTTCTAGTCCTTGATTTATTCTACTAATTGTTTTTTCACGCTCCTGTTGAGCCATATGAGCCTTTAATGTTATAAATATGTCAGCTATCATATCATAAATAGAATTATCTTGCACTTTATCCCATTCATTTAAATAAGGAGTATCTAATGCTATAACTCTAATACCATCGGATTTTAATTTTTTAAATTCCATTATTACATCATCTGCATTTCTACCAAGCCTATCTATATCAGTAACAATTAATAAATCTCCACTTCTTAACTTACCTTTTAATTGATTATATTGTGTTCTATTTTCAGCCTTAATTGTTCCACTAATTCTTTCTTCTACTAATTCAGCAAATATAAAATTATTATCTTTTGCATATGTTTCAAGCGTAAGCCTTTGCCTATCTGTTGTTTGTTTTTCTTTTTGCGTACTTATTCTCATATATCCAAACATCATTCATTTAAATCTCCAATCATATATAACTCATCTTTTGTTTATACTTTAATTATATTACTATATTTATGCCACATCCATAAAATCATATATTATTTTCATAGACACATTTGTTCATAAATCAAATAAAAAAACACCCTAAAAAGAGTTTTTTATTTGTTCACGAAATCATACGTTTTATGATACATTTTATAATCTATATATATTTAAAAAAAGATGAAAAAGCATGTTCAAAAACATCCTCTTCCACCTTCTTAATAATTTATGTATTATGGACAATGCTTAGCTTCACACGCTCTATATCCACTATCAATAGCTTCTTGTATACTAATTGCAGTGCTATTCTTCATACCATGAGCACTAGCTGTTTGATGATATATTCCCTTGCTAGATACGTATACTGTATCACCAGTAACATTTGTATTTGAAGTGCTTTGAGTTGCTGAAGCATTAGTTGATGTACTAGTTGGAACCTCTGTTGTCCATGCTCCACTTGAATTTAAATAATAATTTCCTATCCAACAGTCATGAGCCATATATCCATCTGAATAGAAATAATACCAATTCCCATTAATATTTCTCCATCCTGTAGCCCATGAACTTCCCTCAGTGTACCACCATCCTGTAGTGTTACTTTTCCATTCTGCATTAGCTGCAATTGGATTAATTGCAATCAATGATAGAACTGCAATAAAGCTAGCTAATAATTTTTTAAAGTTATTCATTATTATCCCCCTATTTACTATATTTTTCTTTTATAAACAAATTATACTTTTATCCGTGTATTCTTGTCAATTATTTAATATTATTTAATAAAAAACAATATTTTTGTATAATTATATTT
>ULRM01009828.1_pt1 | contig 17130 bp, 21 predicted proteins | sample 1955551 | NCBI WGS metagenome assembly ULRM01 (sample SAMEA4835686, study PRJEB28245) | human gut metagenome | biome: gut microbiome; material: fecal sample | place: Denmark | collected 2008
TATAACTTGTACTATAAACAATAAATCAAATGCAAATGCGAATTAAAGTGTTTTTAATTTTGCTTCTATTTTAGGAATATAAAATAAGTCATAACCTAATCTGTTTGGGTGTGTAGAGTCGCCACTGTCAGTATATCTTTCTTTATGAATATTTATAGTAGTGTTTAATTGACCTTCCTCGTATAAATCAACAATAGGTATACTCCACTTCTTACATGCCTTAACTATTTTATCATGTACTATCTTTACTTTGGAATCATCTCTACTAGACATGTGATGAACACAAATATAAACAATTTTAGAGGAATGAAATTTAGTTAACATGTATTTTAACATAGTTTCAAATTGCCCTATAATAGTTGAATTATCAAAGGTGCCTCCATAATAAGGTGAAACATCACCTAAAACTTCAAGCACATCACTTAAAACACAATCATTAATATATCCATCAAGAATTATATAGTCTGGGTTTCCTTCGTAATTTTCTATTTGTTTAGGTATATTATTAGATGTCCTTTTTAATATAGTTGCCCCACCTACTGCTTTATTTTCACATGTCATATCATTATTTTCAGCAATTATATCTACAATTCCATATCCACTATTTCCCGCTCCATAAACAATACTATCACCAAAACCAACTATATGCTTTCCATTTAGACTATTACTATTTCTAAGTTCTATTTTATTTTTCTCAACTTGTGAAGGAACTTGATTTCCATATGTTAAATTAGTTAAAGTATCATAATACCCCTTTAAAATACTTAATTTAACATAACAAACACCCTCAGAATTACATTTCAAACTTTCATTATTACCAGATGAATTATCATAAAATTCTATAAAATTAAAATCTTTATCATAAAAACAAGCAGTTCTAATTGCACGCTTAGTAATAACACCATTATTACTTCGGGATAATGTTATAAATTGCCCCCTTTTTATTTGAATAAAATCAGTCGTAACGTAAGTATTAGAATTATAATAAATTCCATTATCACCTATATAGAACCCTTCAAAACATTTATCTAAAACTAATAAATTACCTGTTAATTTTAGAAAATTAACAGAATTAGTTTCTAAAGAGAATGGAATTATATTAGCATTGTTAATTACTTCCTTATCCTCGATAAATTTTTTAACATCAATATTAGATACAATATTATTTATCTCTTCCACTATTTTATGATTTGCCTTCAATTCATTAATTAAATAATGAAATTCTTCTATATAATTAACTTCTTCACCTTTATATAACATAGAATTTTTATCAGCATAACCCTTTAAGAAAGTTAATTTCACACAAAATACATCATCATTATTACATATTAAAGATTCTATATTTGATAAATTATCATAATATAAGTTGGAAATTGCTTCATAATTAGAATTAAAGAAACAAGCAAATCTAATACCACGTAATGAAATATTTCCATCATCAGTCTTTCTTGATAAATTTATTTTTTCCCCTTTCCTAAATTGTATATAATCTGTAGTTATATAATTTGAATTATTTATTAGTTGTCCTTTGTTATCTATATAACAATTATATTTTATTTTTTTTAGGTTTAGAAGATTTTTACCTGTATTAATGAAATCTGTTTTATCATAATTAATTTGATTAGGAACGATATTCTCGTTTAAAATCATATTTTTACCAACTACAGCGACACTTCCATTAGTCATAGCTTCTTTAATATCTTGACCCATATTAGCCATTGAAAATATTTCATCTTTCTTCGCACAAGTATCCAATTGCGAACTTAAATTATCTTGATTTTTCTCACTTTCATTTAATCTATCATTTAAAGTAGTATGTGATCCTCTTGCTAACTTAACTTCCATATTAGCATTATCATGATTAATTGAAGCATCATCATAACATTGTTTTATAGCATCATGTATTGATTGCCTTACATCTTTTCCAAACACAGCATTTTTTATTTGATTTAAATAATTTTGTATACTCATAATTACCTCCTTATAGTTGTATAGCTGATACATGAATATTAACTCCAGCTCCGTTACCTTTTATAGAATTAGCAACAATTGGAGTACTTAAAATTTTCGTTTCTTTAGGATTAAGAGTAAATAAAAAAGTAACACTATCTAAATTTAGCGTTACTTCTTTTTCTGAGTCATTTGAATTATGCAATAATATAGTTTTAACTATAGCTCCAGCAGAATTGTTATATAAAGATTCTTCATTATCAGTTAATGTTTTAGCTGCAATTCTTATCTCTTCCAACTGTTACACCTCCATATTAATTCTTCTAGTTAATTTATCTAGTTTATTATTAATAGAAACTAAAGTATTGGCAATTGCATTTGTGGCATCTACATTAGCCTTTACGATATCATTTAAGGCTCCCATATTTTCATTTGTATTATTTAATATTTCAACTGTATTGTTAAGTTCTACAGATACAGAATTTAATGCACTAACTGTAGTTTGAACAGTTTCTTTAACTGTTTTAACCTCTTTTGCAGTTGCTATATTCTCTAATTGATAATCTTTTATATCTTCAAATTTATCTCCAATAGAAAGGAAAGAACTTTGAGGAGAATTTATATCTAAAGTTTTTTCTATAACTCTTAAATCTTCATCAATCTTCATTAATGAATTTATAACTCTATAAGTATTACCAACTTCAAATGAATCAACATCTAATCCTATAGTGCTAAGATCTAAAGCTGTTACTTTATGTTTCTTTTTAATTTTATTATTTTCCTTTAGGTATTCTTGTCCCTTTCTTAACAGATTTTCTAATACAGTTACATCATCATAAGTAACTGTATTACCTATTATTCCAAATTCAGGTATAGCTTCTTCATCATCAATGTAATTAAACCCATTATTTATACTAGCAATTGTTAATCTTTCATCACTATCTTCTAGCTTTGCCCCTAATGGTGTTAATCTAGTAATAATTTCAGATGGATCACGTTCCTGCTCTATAGTAACAAGATTTTTTGCTAATACTATTTCAGTATCTTTTTTACCACCTATAGCTTGTACATAATCTAAATATCTTATACCATCTTCGTACCTTATTCTTAATTCTCCACCAAGTCTATCAATCAACTTATCCTTTATAGTATCTAATGTCTTATCATACCCTAAATACCTATATAGGCTATCGTTATTATCAACAACATCAACTATACCAACAGTAAAGTATTTATCTTCACTTACCTGCTTATTATGATTGTCTATAATTAATTCTAAAAAGCCACGAACAGTAATATTATGATATTCTCCATATTCTTGAACAGAATCCATCAAATATCCTAGTTCGCTTTCACATACTACAGATTTACTTAATAAACCACTAGAACTCATATCAGGAGTTTGAATTAATACTCTACCTTTAAATTTAATTTCATTTGTTCTAATATTTTTAATTTCTATTAAGGTCTTTAAATCTTTAAGTAAATTATACCCTTGATTATTAGGGAATATAACAAAAGAGAAACTGTCAATTGTATTTATTCCAAATTTGCATTGGCCAGTAATACGTGGTGCTTCAGAGCTTGTACTTACTGCATTAATAATTGTTTCAATCCCATTATTAATTATTTTAACCTCATACATACTAAAGCACCTCCTTATACCATTTGAATTCTATTGTTCCAGTACCTTTAATTATTAAATCATTTAAACCTTTATCTAGCTTAAAACTCCATGATTTAGTTTCACCTGAATTAAATTTATAAGTAGTATTACCTTTTGTTATTTCCATATTGCTACTACATACAACAATTGGATTAATACCTATAGCTCCATTATTATATAGTTGTATATTTTTAATATTTTCAATTTCAAATTTAGTTTCTTGGACCATATCTAACTCAAAATTAAAATTATCCCAAATATCATGGCCATCTTGCAAAGTAGAAATTTTAAATGGATAAGCAGAAAATTTTACAGTTAATTCTCCATGCCTTCTGCTTTCAGTAAAAGAAGCTTCTTTAGCTTCGGCCAAAAAATAAAACGCATTAATTGAGTTATCTATTAATTTTTGTTTCCTCTTATCCATTATCCAGTTTAAAAATTCAATTTTTTTAATATTCATTTCTTCTTTATTTGCTCCAATAATATTAAAAATGTAAACCAATTCTCTTTCTGAATATGTTTGTTCAGAGTATAATAATGAAAAATCATATGTTCCATTCATATAAGGTACACTTTGTTTAATTTTATTTTTTTGAGGAATGCCTATTTCTTTGCTTCTTATTGTTATCCCAAAATGAGAATAAGTCCCTTTATTATCTATTATTAGCTCATTTTTCATAGAGTTAGCCCCCTTTTGTAAAGTGATAACCTCTTTCCGTTTACACTATCTGATTCTCCAGCAATAGATTCTGCAATTACTTTACTGTTTAAAATACTTTGAACTACTATTGGATTAGTATTGCTATTATTATTACTATTATTAATTAGTTGATTGGTTCTATTTAAAATTATATTATCTATATTTCTATACATTTCATCCAAAGGAACAACTGCTTCTGCATTAGATCCTTGACCATTGAATGCATCTCCGACACCTACCCCACCTAATACAGTTGGTGATTTAAATATACCTCCATTATAATACCAATCTACAGATACCTTGGGAATTGAAGGCGGTGATAAACTAAACTTCCCTGTTATGCTGAAATGAGGTAATTTAAACATTGATTTAATCCCATCCCATATGTTCTTAATTGAATTAACAACACTTTGAAATGGTGATATTATCCCATTCCATGCACTTTTTACTCCATTTACAACTCCATTCCATACGGAACTTATCATGCTAGTTAATCCATTCCATACTGACCTTATAGAATTACCTACACTTTCAAATATGCTCTTAAATCCATTCCATAAAGATTTTATAGTATTAACTATTCCTTCCCATATTGATTTTATTGTATTGCATAAACCTTGCCATATTCCTTGTATTATGTTACCTACTGATTGGAATATATTTTTCCAACCTTCCCATACTAGCTTTATAAAATCAACTATAACTTGCCATGCAAATTGTATTGCATTGCAAATCCCTTGCCATATAGCCATTATTACATTAACAACAACTTCAAATGCAGTTTTCCATACATTCCATACAAATTCAAAGTATGCGCATACACCTTGCCATATAAGCTTAAAGAAATCACAAATGCCTTGCCATATGTTTTTTACACCTTCTACTGCTGCATTCCACAACCCTACAAACCAATCCCAACAACTTTTAAAGAATTGTACTGTTGCATTCCAAGCTTGTTTTAAACCTTCAAATAATGAATAACAAAGTTCTCTAAACCATTCACACTTATTCCATAAAAGCACTATTGTTGCAATTAAGGCTACTATTCCTGCTATTATTATTGTAGCTGGATTAGCTAATGCAAAAGCCTTAACAGCTAACCCAATTTTTTTTAATGAATTAAATGCAGTTTTTATAGACTCTATTCCTTTAACAACAGAACTAATACTATTTGTTACTTTACTAACTGCTCCTAATACTAAGTTTAAAGCAACTACTCCTGCGCCAATTACAGCTATAGTTTTTAATTGCTCCGAACTTAAACTACTTAACATTCCTGTTATTTTGCTAAATCCTTCTGCAACCATGCTCGTTATTGGTGCTAATGTATCACCCATATTAATAGCACTATTCTTAACCTCATTTAAAGATTGTTTTAACTTATTTCCAGTAGTATTATTAACTTTTTCAAATGCTGTATCTGTTGCTCCTAAGCTATTCTCCATATCTTCAAGTAGTGAATTAAATGCCTCTCCTGAATCTGTTGCTAATACTAATGCAGCTTTACCAGCTTCTGCACTTCCAAACATATCTGCTAAACTAACACCGCTCTTTTTAGCTTCTTTTTCCAGCATTACAAGAACATCCCCTAAAGGATATCCCCCTACTGTTAACTCCTGAAAAGTCTTTCCAGTACCTTTCTTTAAAGCTTCACTAGCTTTTGTACCACTCTTTCCTAACTCATTTAATAAGCTATTCATATATGTAGTAGTTTCTGCTGTTGCAATACCCTTAGAAGTCATAAGCGCATATCCTGCTCCTAATTGGTCCAATGATACCCCCATGCTGTTTGCAGTAGGTATTATTTTACCCATTGTTGCAGATAATTCAGCAACGGTAGTTTTACCTTTATTCTGAATTTGTACTAAAGTATCTGATACCATTCCAACCCGATCTGCTTCTAACCCATAAGCATTCATTATAGTAGTTAATACATCTAATGATTGTCCTGCTTCTGCAAATCCTGCTTTTGCTAACTTAGTTGAATTGGTTACAAAACTAACTGCATCACCAGTAGATTGACCTGCAGATATTGCATTATAAACATTATCAGCAATATCATTAGCACTTATTCCAGTTTGATTAGATAAATCTATGATAGATTTTTTCATACTATCATAACTTACTTCTGTTTCATCTGCTATGGTGCTAACCTTTGCCATACTGTCCTCAAATGTAATACTTGCTGCAACACTAGCTGTACCAAGTCCTGCTATAGCTGTTGATACTGGTTTTAATTTATCACTAGCTTTCCCACTAGCTTCTGATACTTTATCAAAGTTTTCAGCTAATTTATCAATTTTACTATTAGAAATTTCCTTATTTATATTTTCTAAAGCTTTTTGATTTTGAAGCAAAACTTTTTCAGTATTATTCATTTTAGTAGTAGCATTAACAAGTTCATTTTTACTACTTTCTATTGCTCTTTCATTCTTAGCATAATCTTCTTTTAACTTTTGTAACTCATCTCCTAACTTCTTAGCTTCTTCGCTACTTCTTCCTGTTAATTTAATACTTTCTTCATGCTTTTTAGATACTTCTTCAATTTTCTTAGATAATTCAGATTGTTTTATCTTTTGCTTATCAATAGTATCATTTATATTTAAAATTCTATCTTGATGAATCTTCATCATTTGTGTTTGAGCCTTAATCTTAGCTGTTAACTCTTTTTGCTTAACCCCTAACTGTTCTTGAGCAGTTCCAAATAATTTTGCTTTTTGTGAAGCTACTCCACATTCTGAACTTACTAATCTTAATTGTCTAGTCACTTCATTCATTTGCTTTTGAAATTCTGAACTATTAGCACCTATTTTTATATTTGCTCCAGCCATATTTCACCTCCTACATTGAAAAATTAGGAGTATTATTCTCCATTGGACATCTAACCATGTCAAACTCTAAGAAATCAATGTAATCTATCATGTCCATCTCCATGCAATTTTGATAACTCATTTTATGAACTCTCATTGCATATCTAAAAAGATAAAATAATATATCAACATATTTATTACTTTCTGTTTCTTCATCTTTATAGCCATTTTTCATGTCATAATCATCAAAGGCGGAAGCTTCTTTTTCTATGCTCCCGCCATTTATTTTTTTATTAAGTTATCCATTTTCTTAGCTGTCTTATTTCCAATAAGTTCATTTAGCTTAATAAATGTAGGATATACATCTTCTAAATCCATACCATCTAATAACTGATCTACTGTAAACTTATCTCCATACATTTCACAAATGTACTCGCACATTAAGTCATAATGTTCTTGTGTATATACTTCATTCTTAGAAGCTTCATTCATCACATCCTGAATTTCTAACATTCTTTTAAAATGTCTTCCTCGCATTCTAACTGGTGAAAACTCTTTTTCCTTAACTTCTCCATTTTCAATAATCTCTAGTGTAATTTTCATAATCTTCCTCCAAATAAAAAACCAGGACAAATTGCCCTGGTAGTAATTATATTTTTGCTTTTAACATTTCTGGTGATGAATATTCTTGAACTGCTGCAAACCAATTTGTAATTGCTTCTGCTGCAGTAGTATCTGCTTCTAATAAATTGGATTCATCAACTTGAATTGCATATAAATTTTTCTTTTTAGAATCTATGGTATCTTCCTTAGCTCTAGCATAGAATGTTCCTTTCAATCCCGCTGTTTGTGTTTTAACTTTGTCCTCTTGTGTTTCATAGTTCATATCTGGTCTTTCTAATTTCCCACAATAATACCATGTAAATTCATACTTTCCATTTCTCTTTTTTGCTCTCCAACCTATAGCAATTTCTCTTGCTCCATCATCTGCTGCTTTTAATAAGAATCCATGTTTATATAAATTTTCAAAGATCATTGCATAATCCTGCGGTGCTAATGTATTAACAGAAAAATCTATTTCAGTACCTTCATACTGTTCAACTATTTCCTCTACATTATCATCACTATATACTTTTTCTTGTGTAAACTTATCAGTTACCTTTGCACTTAATGCTCTTGCTAATTTTTGTGGTTTTCCAGTAGTATAAGTTGTACCATTATTTACAGTAACCTCTGCTACATATATATCTTTTAAACCACATAATCTACTTCTAACTATGTTCTTTACTTCTGACATATTAAATTACCTCCTCAACAAACTTAAATCTTAATGCCTTATGATGTATTTTAGTATCAGTTTCAAAGAAATCTTGTCCTCCATAATACCCAAAATCATTTTTTAGCATTAACTTTTTAACTTCTTTTTTTAGTTTCCATTCATCTTTTTTACTCCAAATGTCAACTTGTACTATATATGAAACCTCTTCCTCTTCATCATCTGAAATATTATTGATATCATCATTTAATAAACAGAAAGTTATGTGAGTATCGTTAATATCTTCATCATACCAACCTTGAACTACTGTAATACCTCTTAATGATATACTTTCTAATGTCTTTGCTATAACTTCAATAATATCCACTTTACTCACCTCTTACTTTAGATTTCTAATTAAATTCTTATACTCTGCTTCTACAACCCTATTCATTTCTTCCTGACTGGCTTCTATTGTAGGATATAAAACAGCGTGTGGTTCTCTAGTTGTATTCCCCCATTCTTCCCATTGCATATAAGAATAAGGTTCATTTTTTGATTGATCCCACCCAACAGTAATAAATTTAATACCTTTAGTATTCTTAATTTTACTAATTTCAATATTATCTGCAGCATGTTGTCCTGTTTTCAATCCTTTAATACCACTTCTTTTTGGGTCTTTACTCCTATGAACCTTTGGCTTAAGATTTTTTTCAACAACTTTAGCACATTCTTTAATAATCTTTACGTTTGCCTTATCAATTTCTTTTTGGCTTGAAACACTCTCAAACTCTTTTATAAGTTCATCCAATCCTTCAAACTTAATCCACATAACTATGTAACTCCATTAGATTTAATCATTACTATATCTTTAGAATTATTTTTAAAGTCTATATAAAAAATTTCATACTTACAATTATCATATTCAACGTAAAATCTGGCTTCTTTTTTAACCATTTCTTCTCTCATTAATCTGATTTTATTGCAATATCTAGTTTCAAAATTTAATGCATTTTGGAATTTAATATTTATAGCTTCATATAATTCTTTTCCATAGAAATCTTTAGGATTACACCAACATGAGAAATAATCTTCCTCTACTTCTTCATGTCTACCACTAACTATTTTCTTATAAATTCTTTTTATTTTAATCCTGGTATTAAAGGATCTGCTCAAATTCTTTTTTAATTGATTGCTCATTGGTATCATTTTGTAACCTCAAATATTTAATTTGTAGCCTTATTAAATCACTAGAGAAATTTTCTTCAAAGTATTCTCCAGCATTATTGTATGAATACCTCCCATACTCTAAAAGAATTTCCCTGGCTTCTTCATCTTCTTCATAATTTATATCAGCACCAACAATATTGTTTATCTTGGCTATGCCCTTCTTAAGAATAGGACGAAGAAGATCTAAATCCTCTTCATCCTCTGTAATCCTAAGTCTTGCCTTAAGTTCTTCTAATATCATTATTTAGTTTTCTTAGCAGCCTTTAATTCTTCTACTGGTTCTTCTGTTGCAGACATATTTGCTAGTATTTCACTATTTGCTTTTAATATTGCTGCATTTTGTGCTGATAAAATTCTTACCATTTCTAATAATTCATTTACTACTGCACTTTCTACTGATCTTGCTGCCATAGGTGATACTGCATCACTTCCTCTAGCTATTACCGGTGTAAAATCTGCAATATCATATAATATGAATGCATCATTATCCTTAGGCTTACCAGTTGCATACTGTTTGCATAAGTAAGTAGTTTCATCTTCTAAGAATTTATAGTGTTCCGAACTTTCAATCTTACCAGTTGAACCTACCCCCATAAAGTAATCTTTAGCCATACCAGCAACCATTTTACCCTTAGGCATAGCAACTGATTGAATTATTTTACCTGGTATAGGTAATACTCCATATACATAATTACCATTTGCTGTTAATACTGTTGTAGATGGGAATATCTTTTCCCAGTAATCAATTGGATTAACTATAATTAATACTTGTGGTACTGCTCTTTTACCATCTTTAGTTAATGGCGCCATTACTTTTGCCCCTAACGTTTCTGGCTTAAAATCAGGTAATACTACTGGTTCTTTATCTGGATAAACTCCTTCAACAACTGAACCTTTTAAATTTTTCATCATTCCTATTGGTTGGTCCTTACCAGTACCAGCAATGATAGCTAATTCTAATGCAATTGCAATTGCTTCATATAGTACAGTTCTTACATATCTATCTAACCATTCTGGACCTAAATCAAGCATTGATTTTGATACTGGCATATAAGCTGATAACTTATATAAATCTGTTTTTGTTTTCTCAAATCCATGCTCTAATTCCTTCTTAATAGTATCTGTAAGTGTACCCCACCATGCTCCATCACAATCTGTCTTTCTAGTTATCCATTCTTGTGTTGCTGTTGTATTTTCAAATTTAATTTCCTTAAGTAATGGATGATTTTGCTCTAAATCTTCAAATACTCTATCAAATACTGTAGTAGGTAATGTTGCATCTAAATCAGTAAATCCTCTTTTACTAATTGCTTCCTCATAATATGATCTTTCTTCTTGTGTTAATTGTGCTGCACCTCTTGAAGTTAAGATATTTCTATCATTAATTTCTCCCATTACTGAACTTCTAGCTTCATCTACTAGGTTTGATTGCATTTCATTAGCCATTCTTGCTAACACATCTGCTACTGCACCTTCTTCATTTCTTTTTAAAGCTTCTACTAATTCATTTTTTAATTCTGCTTGTCTTAATTCTGCATTCTTCATTTTTGGCATTTTAATGTCCTCCTAAATTTAATTATTTTTTGGCATAAAAAAAGACGCTAGTAAATTAGCGTTTCTTGTTAATACATCATTATTATCATTTCTTTCTTCTGGATCTTTAGGCTTTGCTTCTTCTCTTAAATCTCTTATAGATAATTCACTTCTTGCTGATATTGTAGTATCTGCATAAGCTGGCATTGGAGTTGCTGTAACTTCAAATAAATCAACTTCTGTGATATCTCTATAGAAATTAGTATAAGATTCATCCCACTTTGTTCTTTGGTTTGTAATTTTAAAACCAAATGAACATCCTTGAATTAATCCATTTCTAACATTCTCTAATAAATCATTACCATCAGTTGTATTAGGTACTGTCAATTCAAATCTTAACCCTACTGAATCTTCTTCTAAGATTAAATTTGAACCTCTTCTACCTACAACCTTATTCCAATCATGGTTTATTAACATAAAAATGTTATTGGTCTTTTCTCTTAAAGTCTTTGCAAATGCTCCAGGAGATACTTTTTCATAGAATTTATCTCCCCATCTATCTGATAGTTGAGTGTAGTTATCTGAAAATACTGCAGCATAACCTTCTATTTTTCTTTCCTCTTCATTTAATGATCTAATCTCTAAACTAACTGACCTTTGTTCCATATCCTTCATCACTTCTCACCTCCTTTCAATGCCTTTTCTTGTTGTATTGCTTCAACACTTTGATAATTCTTAGTAACATACCTTTCTTTTGACCAATTAGTATTTAATGGCTCTCTTCCAAGCATTTTTAAGTTATCATCAATAGCATTAACACCAATTCTAAATAATACTTCTGCTGATTTTGATATCTTCTCTAAATCAACATTTCTTATTCTGCTAGTATTCATTTTTACATATGATTTTTTTAAGTAAGCTTCTTTACCATAATATTTTCTATTAAGTTCTGCTGTTATAAGCTTTGCTTTTGGATTAATACATTGCATTAAGAAATTATCAGTTATTCCATCAACTGTAGCTACATCACCTTTAGCAATACCAAGCGGTACACTAAATCCACTAGCAACCATTTCAAAGATATCATTTATTAAATTTTTAATATCTCTACTGTCCTTAACTCCTGTATTGTTCCCTTTTAACTCTTCATATGTATAACCATCTTGTAATGGTAATACTGCATTTTCAGAATTAAAGAATTTTTTAAACTTGTCATTCATTAGGTCCTCATAAAACTCTCTATCTTTTTCATTGATTAAAGTTTTAATCCTTAAAATGCCTTTATTACTATTGTTTCTTTTAAATCCTGACATTGCACTTCCTAATAATTGTGCATAATCAATAAATAATCCATTGATTATTTTCTTTACTTTAGTATCATGTAACTTAAAATAAAGTACCTCACTAGACTTAAAATCCCTTTTTAATCCTAAGTCTTTTACAACTACATTTGTAAAAGTATCTTCATAAAAAGCTGAATCTATTTTACTGAAAGATTTAGCTGGATATAAATAATCACCTTGTTGTATTACTAGACATTCATCATCATATACTAACCTTGTAATTACTTCTGACCAAAACTCTACAGCATTTTGATTAGGATTAGGCTCTACATTAAATAAATAATGATTAGGGCCTTTTATTTCTACTCCATTTTTAAATGTTTCAAACTCTGCCATTACTAAAGTATTGGCTATTGCTCTAATACAATTTTGTATTGCTAATTCCTTAAAAAATATAGTAGCTTTTAAAGTTTCTCCTACAACTACATCAGTTTTAGTAGTAAAAAACTTACCTAAGAAATCTCTAAACCACATTAATTCACCCCCTTTCTAGTATGAATAACAATCTAAATTCATAGGTCGGTAATATTGAGGTATCTCTTCATCCTTAGATAATGCATGCATAAATGCAAAAAAGCCATCCGTTTTCCTTAGGATTGGCTCTATCTTTAAAAATGTTTTATTCCCTTTTTTATCAGTTTCAACATACACATTGTTTGTGTACCATCTCATCATAGGATCATCACCAAATATAATATCTTCATCTGCAAAAAGCTTTTCCATAAGTGGATGTATAAGTGCATGGGTAATAGGTCCACTTCTAACTGTTTCTAGTGGTAAACCATACTCATTAAATGCATCTTTTAAAATCGACTTTCTATAACTATCTGCATATATATTTAAAATATTATATTTTTCTGATTGCTCTATAAACCATTCTGCAATTTTCTTAGGATCAATTGAATCAGTTTTTAAAACTGTACATAATCCTTTTTCTTTTGCTAACTCTATATCAAACTTTATTTGCCTTCCTGGCAACTCTAAAGCTTTATGACATATGAATGTATGATGTAACCAAATTCTTTTATTACCACTCTTAAATAATAGCCCTACTCCTGCAAAGTCTCTTATACTTGCATAGTCAATAGCACCTATACAACTCCATCCAGTTAAATCTGGTACTGGTTGATTAGTTGCCATTATCTTATCCCATTCAGCTATAACCATATAGCTTTCTTGACTTGGTAAATTCATTCTTTTAGTCATAAACTCAATCATTAATGAAGGTTGAGTTAAAGCTTCTTCATACTCTTGCTCCATAGTAATTCTTAAGTCATTAAAATATCTAATACTAGGATTAGCTTTTTCCCACATCTTAACGTTTTTAACTTCTTTTTTATTATCTAAATGATACAAAATAGGTAGTATTCTTGATGTTGTATTTTCTCTATTTAGAATTGCTTTTGCTTTTTCTAAATAATCATCTAGTACACCACCTCTAACATATCCATTAGTAGTAATATAGAATGTTCTAGGATGCTTTTTCTTACCAAGTCCTGATAAAAATACTTTTAAAGTATCATATTTTTCATACTCATGTATTTCATCAAATACAACACACGCTGGTCTTAAACCATCTTTTGTTTTAGCATTTGAAGTATTGTACTTAATATATGATTTAGTCTTTTTAAATACTATTTCTTCTTTAGTGTATCTGAATGCCTTTTGTAATTTCTTATTATCATCAATTACATTATATACATCCTCAAAGCTTGTCTTAGCTTGTTTCTCACTATTAGCAACAATATCAACATTATATTCTTTAATTCCATGAAAACTGGTAGTAAAGTAAAATGATAATGCTGCAATAAATCCATTCTTACCAGCACCACGCCCACACATTATTAAAAACTGATTCCATACTAATGATCCATCAGTATAATATGCATGAGTTAAACCTACTATAAACTTTTCCCAGGGTAATAGGTTAAAATCAAAATATTGATTAATCTTTTCAATAGCTTTATCTACTTTTTCAGTATCTAAGTAAACATCTGGCTGATTTAACTTATCTTCTACCAAAGATATCATTTTTTTAATATCTTCATTAGTTTCAACCTGCTTAGATTTAACTAAGAAAATATATTCATCAATAGAACTATGATATTTATAATTATTAGATATCATCGTCTTCATCTTCCTTAGTTTGTGGCGGTGCTTCTAAATTTAATTGGTCTAATATTTTTAACATCTGGTTATTAATTTTAACAAGATCCCCTGTTGAATCATTCTTTTTTAACCCTTCTTGTTTTCCATTATGCCATTTTATATTTACTCCCCTTGTTTTGATATCTTGTATAAGTCTGTTTTTTATATCCCAAAACTCCATATAATCATCTATCAAATCTAAAAAAGTAACACTGTTAAAATCTCTCGCCTTAAATTGCAAAACTAAATCCGCTTTTATATCTTCTCTAAGCTTATTAATTTTACTTTGCACCTTAGTTTTATTGCACTCCTTTTTTGGTGTGCAGTTGCGGGTCCAACCATATCTTTTACGCCATGATTTAACTGTATTTTCAGATACATCATACTTTGATGCTATATCTTTATACTTCATGCCTGCAATATAGTCATCATAAGCTTTTTCGTAGGTTTGCCTTTTGTCCAATTCGCCCAAAATCTCACCCCCTAATTACTCTATGCAACTTGCAACCTCCAAAGGTTGCTACCCCCTCAAACACTTTTTTTCGAAAAAAATCTCCACTGCCAGGTAAAACCCCGACGAATGGCGGTCGGTTTTGAGGTCGTTTTTCTAAGTGGGGGGGTATCTAAAGTCGCCCACTACCAACGTTCCTCTATATTTATTACCTTCTTTTTTCTTGTCTTTAGTTGCTTTTCTGGATGTTGTACATTATGACAAGAATTACATAAGCTTACAAGATTGGATAATACTAACGCTAAGTCTGGTCTATCCTTAAGATGTTTAATGTGATGAACACAATCAGCCTTTCTCATTCTTCCTGCAGCCTTGCAATGTTGACACTCATTCTTATCTCTCTTAAGTGCATCTAACCTAGTAGACATCCACTCTTTAGACTTATAGAACAAATCTAACTTACCACTCAATAGTATCTCTAGTATTCTATTTACATCCATATTTACTCCTTAATTGTCTGACATTTTACATATACCTATATTCTGTTAAATTTTCTTTTCAATTTCTCTACTAATATAAGCACTTAATTTTTCTACCTACAATTTAACGCCATACCTTTTATGTAAAATAATTAACTAAAAAAATTAAAAAAGCTATCGTTTCTTCTTGAACGATAACCCATTAACCATACTATCTTTTGTGTCCTGATTAATCCCTATATATCTTTTAGTTATTGAAGGATCATCATGGTTTAATAATTCTTGTATAGCTACTACATCATGAGTATTTTGATATAACCAATAACCAAATGTCTTTCTTAATGAATGACATCCAATTCTATCTTTATATTCAAACTCGTCTGCAGCTTCATTTAGTATCTGCCATACTCTCTGTCTTGATATTGGTTTCTTTCTTCCAGTACCTCTAAATAAATATTCCCAGGCTTTTTTATCTTTACAATAATCTTTATATATTGCTTGTAACTCCTGGTTAATTGCAATCTTTATTTCTTTTCCTGTCTTTTCTTCTGCAATGTATATATGCTCTCTATCTTTAATATCTCTTACTCTAAATGGTAATATGTCTGATATTCTTCTACCTAGATATATTCCTGTCATAAATAGAACATAATCACGCTCTCTCTTATCTTTTAAGTAATCAGCTATATCTAATATCAAATCATATTCTCTTATAGGTTCAACTGTATTCACATATTTTCACCTACCTTATTTGTCTAATAGATCCACCAGTAACTCTTTTGTATGAACTATTTTTCATTAACTCCTCATAATCTCTTTTAGTAAGTTCTTTTTTAGAGTGTCTTTTTTTATTAGACTTTAACCTACTATAAGTATCTGGTTGAGTTTCTTTAATTATATCTATTACTTTTATTTTCACACTCTCACCTTCTTCTCCTCAAAAAATAAAAGCACCTAAGAATTTCACTTAAGTGCCTTTGTTTAAAGGGGATTTTATTTAATTTTATATTTATAACATCTTACATTTATTGTAGTATAAGTTCTTTTTACTTTCCACTTTTTTGTCTTTATTTTGTTTTTATTTTGTCTTTATTTTTTCTTTTTTTACAAATATCCTAAAGAAATTGCAATTTTTCTTAATGAATCATTCTTAACCTTATAGAATTTTGCTTTACTAATGCACATATTAGATATTATTTGTTGATTAGTATAGGTATTTCTAAAATAACATTCCTCAACAATTTCTTTCTCTGTTATATCTAATAACTCTAAAGCTCTTGTAATTTTATCAACTTTCTTTTTATTATATTCTTCATCAATTACACAGCTTTCAACAAAGCTTCCTTTTATTGTACTAGGATGCTTAACATCTTTAATAATTTCATGATTAGTAGGATAACCAAGTCCTCCAGCATCTACTGCAATTAATAGAAATGGGTATTCTCTTAAATCATTTTCTATTTTCTTTTTTATACTTATATTCATTTCATCACCCCATGTTTTTTACTTCCTTCTCAATAGTTTTGAATTGCGCACTAAAAAATACCGCACATTCATTTTGAATA